>Ga0209713_10000007_pt1 | contig 187620 bp, 159 predicted proteins | sample ArcOceMetagenome_3_FD_187444 | JGI IMG/M metagenome (GOLD analysis project Ga0209713, IMG submission 187444) | Marine eukaryotic phytoplankton communities from Arctic Ocean - Arctic Ocean- Svalbard ARC20M Metagenome (SPAdes) (version 2) | ecosystem: Environmental > Aquatic > Marine > Oceanic...
CCACTCAAAGCGCTCTTATCAAGCGTCATTTGTAGGTAATCACTGCCGGAAATATCCACCAGTGACAAACCACTCAGATTCCCCGAACCAAACACAGAGCTTGCATCCGCAACGTTTGGATCCGTGCTCAACGCCATCTCACCAAGATTCACGATGCCATCATCATCCGCGTCGAAATCGGTAGCTGCCTCATCCGCAGTAATTTGAGCCGAGGTAAAATGCCGCTGAGCCCAGAAGTCATACGGTGAGATTCCACTCGCTAAGCGAACAATCGGGCGCGACGAACTGCCATTGTAGCTAAAGAAATTGCCGCCCAACCAAAGCGAACCATCTGGCGCATAAGCCAGTGCAGAAACCGAGCCGCCTGGTTGATCCGGCCCACCGCTCGATTTAAAGCCTGTATCCTCAGTCCAATCTTCTTTGATGCGAAGGAAATCCTCAGCAGGTGTATCGAAACTACCTCCAATTAATGCAGCACCGAAGGGCTCTATCAACATGGTGAATGGCAGTAAATCAAATACTGTGCCATACGCACGATTGAATGTCCCGTCCGTATTAATGCGAACAAATTGATTGGCCGTATTCTGATTATACGCACTAAAGCTGCCGCCAACGAGATAGCCGTCCGGCAACTTTACGATGGTATAGCCTCGGCTTAAACTTCTAACGGAAGCATCTAAATGTAGCCCCACACCAGGTTCAAAAGAAGTGTCGCGCGTGCCAATTGCATTTAAACGAGCAATCCCGGAGCGGTAACCAACAGAATCGCTGCCAAGATAAAAAGCTCCGACGACCATGAACTTTCCGTCCAGCTCAGTGTGAATCGCGCGCACTTCGCTCATCCAATGTGTATTTAAAAACGGCGAGGTGAGCGAATTATTTACCGTGCCACTTGAGTTTAAGCGAATTAATGCCTCGGTGCTCGTGCCGTTGAAATCGGTAAAGTCTCCACCAACTAAAATCCTTCCATCAGCTTCAAGTGCCATCGTATAAATACTACTATTTGCTCCTGTCCCTAGATTTGTTTGGAAGGTGGTATCCAAGCCGCCCTCTTGGTCCAGTCGAACCAACCCAGGAACCGGGATGCCATTATATTCAGTGAAACTACCTCTGACTAAAATAGAGTTATCCGATTGTATAATAATCTGCTCGACGGGGCTGTTGAAGCCTGTTCCTGACGAATTAAATTCTGTATCGACAGCCCCTATGGAGTTGAGCCGAGCAATATTTCCAGCTCCAGCAAACTCGCCACTAGTATGGCTAATATTACCGCCAATAATCGCACGACCATCTGATTGGAAGTCGATGGTTTGAACCGAAGAGCTAAAGAAATCCGGTGTGAAGGATGGGTAACGTTGCCCTGGATCTAAAATCAATACTGTCTCCGTCGTTTGACCCGAGACCACGACTCCAGAGCTTGGATTACTTAAGGTTACCGTAAAGTCTTCGATGCCTTCAACTGTGCTATCTGGCTTTATACTGATAGCGATTCTCCTTTCCGAGTAATCGCCGTCTACCCATGTGAGCGTGCCAGCAGTTGCATAATAATCCAAACCCGCAGTCGCTGATCCATCACTCGTCGCATAGTCGACGGTAACCAATCTGCCAGATCCGCTTGATTGGAGACTCGAAATCCATCGCTCCACGGAAACATAAGCCACACCAGCGGCTTCATCGTATTCATAGGAATCAGAAACCAGTCCCAATTCGCTGACGTAATCCAGAATTGTAACGATAACCGATTCTTCGCTATGGATCAACACACCCGGAGTAGGATCGGATAGTGTAATGGTGAAGGTCTCGGTGCCTTCAATATCCGAATCTTCGTTAAGCGTAATCGTGATCTCTCGGACGGAAGCATCACCGTTAGCCCAGAATAAAGTACCACTATCGGCGACATAATCGTCCCCTGCGGTCGCAGTGCCATTGGAGGTGGTATACCCGACAGTAATGTCTCCTTCCAGAAATTGGCGACGCACGGTGACGCTGACAGTGCCAAGGTTTTCAAGAGCTTCATAAGTGTCTTGAATAATGCCAAAGCGGCTCTCGAAATAAATCGATATCTCAAGCCATTCATCACCTACCCCGTCGGTGCCAGCGGCGATCGTTTCAAATGTGACACCAGAATCAGCTTCGTAAAACGATGAGCCAACAGGTAAACCAGCATCTTTTCGATCAGCCTCCGCATCCACACCTGAGCCTGGGGTCATATCAATCAAATTCGGACGATTACTAAGCAGCCCTTCAGCCACAACATAGGCACCCGACATCAAGTTCGTGTTGAAGGTAAATAGCTGGCGATAACCAATCCAATAATACACATCGTCCTGCATCGGCACTCGAAGCGCATGTGTGGATTTATCCAAAGTATCGATGTGGTCGAAACGGTAGATTTTATACGTGTTGGCGACAGTCACATCGCCGACTTTAGAGTCGGGCAACCAATCGATTTTATTTTTCTGATAGTGATTGAAGTGTGCCTCAGGCAAGTCACCAATAAGACCCATATTGTCGAAGCTATCGCCATATTCAAGGCTGCTGGCATTTGTGCCTTGATAAGTGCCGCCAATGTCTTGAGACGGATTCCAGTAGTTTGAATGATACAGACCATAGTTGTGTCCGAACTCGTGAGTCATGACTTTGGTGCGCGAGTAGCTGCTCGAAACACCATTGACCCAATGCCGAGAACCGCCGACCGAACCAAGACCACCGTATCCGATTCTAGAATTAGCAATTCCGCTTAAATTAGGGAAATAGATGCCAACAACATCATACGTTGAACTGGCATTGCCATCAGGCGCCGCATCATACTTTGCCACCACTTCATTATAGAGTGCATCATTGTCGCCAGAAAGTGCATAGGATAGGCCAGTTTCGGTGGCAGTATATAAAGTGGTGGTGACCAGATGTGTAATAGATGCGGTGCCATAGGACATGGTCTTTAAATGGCCACTAACTATGTTCAAGTCTGCTTCGAGGTCAGCCTTGCTCACTGGCGGATCTGGAAAATCTGAAAAATTACAACGGATAAACAAAACAGATATATTAGCATTCGTTGAGAAAATTTTTTCTTTGATTCCTTGTTGATCACCATCCGTATCGCTTGCCAACCAGGCAAAGGGTAATTTCACTGTATGTGTTTCCGATTCTAGTGTTGCTAGTTCTGCCTGTTCGATCTGCCCAGCGACTTGATCGCGGATCGTATCGGATGCAAAGAAGTAGAGTTTGCCGCCAATGACCGCAGCGACTTCTGGATTGATCGGCTGCTGAGTAACTGGATCGACGCCTCCCTGTTCTGCCGACTCAAACAATCGTTGCGCTGCGAGCAAGTCATCACCAGCAACAGGCAATACTGGCGACTCGCGGATCAATGCGATATCATCGAGCACATAGGCAAACACCGGTAAGTCGAGCGCCGGAGATTGCGCATCGCGGCGACCCGAACCATAAAGCGTATAGCTGGCATCATTGAGGTAGAGACGATTTTCGTGCAAACATTGCTTGGCTCCTTCAGTGGATAAATAAGTGGCCCAGCGTAAATCAATATCACCGTAAATACTCACTGGTTTTTCAAAGTAAGGAAGGAGCGGCTCTGGCAACTGAGCATATTCAGAGAGTGATAACACTTCTTCGAGTGCTGCGGCAGGATTGGACTCAATGAGTTGCTTCAACCGCTTTGAGCGCGCCTTTGCGGATTCGATACCACTGTGCAGAAGACTAGATTTGGAGGCCTCGGGAGCATTTTTATAGGCAGTCTGCCACGCTCGGAAATCGGTGGTTTCGATAAATCCAAGCTTCGCGCTTTGAGGATCGGGCGGCGAGTTGAGTGCCGAGCCTACTTGGTTGATTGGATCGATCGGATGACTTCTGAAAATGATAAGGAGAACAATTGTCAACAGCACTAGTAGGCTGAACACAGATGGGTATCTCTTAATCATAATTGGAGTAAACTATATATTTATTATATAGATTTTCAGTCCAGTTATCCAGATAAAAGTCTTTGACAAGATCGATTAATTTACACGCATGCGAATATATACTATTTAACAAATAGTTGGTTTTGTATGATCGTGGCACCTCGTGCCGTGCGGGCTGTTTCGCTATTTCGAAGCGGCCTGTCGTATCGGATTATATGAGAGCACTGGGCGATTTGAGGGCATACAGGTTGCGGTATCTATCAGCGTTCGGCTTTTCCGTGCAGCTCGATCATCGGTAATTCCCAGAGGGCTTCGGTTTGGTCGGCAATCGTAAAAATAGTAGCCCATTCACGTGTGAGACTGCCGAGTGTTTTGAGGGCTGCGTCGCTCCAGCCCTGCTCGGTGATTTCGCGCACTAGGTAGCTGGCGCCCCCTTGCGGAGGGCGTGTGACAAAATAGTATTTCGTGGTTCCTCCTCGGGGGCTTGCGGGAATGAGGACTCCAGCGTTACGCCGAAGGGCTAGCTCCAGTATTTTACGCCCATCGCGGCGTGCGGTATCGACCGCAAACTGTTTGTCATTACGTGCGTCGCGGCGACTGCACCAGACGAGCTCAAAGAATTGCCCGGACTGTTGCAGTCGTTTGGCTAAGGTGAGAAAGTCGCCATCGAAGTGTGGCACACGTTGTTGGATTTGAGTGACAAAGGTTTCCGATGCGGTGGGGGCGGTGCGTGGCGGATCGAAGACGACGATGCCATAGCCATGCATAGCGACGAGGTTGTAGTCTTTTTTAAATTCATTGCCCCATGGATTATAAAAGAGCATTTCTTGGCGCCGATTATCGTAGCCGACAATGATACAGCCATGCCCCATGCTGCCAAATACTCCGGGGCGAAAGGAAATATAGATGGGGCCGCTCTTGACTAAAGCACGTCGTATGACGGGTAAGATCTTGGCATTGAATTCTGGCTCGTCCTTCCACAATAAAGTACTTCCGTCAAAGCCGAGTTTGCCCATCGCCAGTAACATATCGCTGGGATAAGTCCCTTCGTTTGAAATGGATGCGTTGGATGAGAGCTGTGCGATTTGTTGCTGGTCAGTTTTGATGCCGTGGAAGCCAGCAATCATTGCAGCAGAGGCAGGCACGCAGAAATTCCCTTTTTGGATGACCATCGGCACCCGTTTGCATTCAAATTTAGTTGGCAGTGGTGGTGTTGCCGTTGGTTCGCCAGCTGCTGGGGTCGAACCGAGCGCAACGATTAGACAGAGTCCCATCAGGTGGATCGGTCGATATGACGTTCCGAGGCTGATAGTGCTCATTGCGATCCTAGCGAGTGGTCGAAGCGACGTTGTTTTGCAGATTTAGCGCGCGGGCGAGGGTATACTCAAATACCTGGGAATTGCCATTTTGACTGACCCATTTAAGATGCTGATCGGCAGCCTCGGTTTCGCCCAAGAGGCGCAGGTACAGACCAATGTAAGTGTGTGCTTCGGTTTCTTCGGCGGGATTGGTGACAAAACTGATGAGATCGTCTTCGCCTATTTTCTCGCTTAAATAATCAATTACTGGAGCAGGCCATTGATTAACCGGTTTATTTTTATTGGCGTACGACAGTGTACGCAGGGCGTTTTGGGCGTCGCCTGATTCATGGTACGCGAAGTAGGCAATTAGTAGTGGGTATGCAGATGTCTCACCTTTGCGGTTATACATGAGTGAAGCCTTTTTGGCGGATTCAGCGGCGTCGGAAAATTCACCTCGGCACATCTGGGTCCATGCCAATGATTCGTAAAAAAATCCATTTACTGGCTGATCGACAGTAGCCATATGAAATGAGGTGAGTGCGGTGTCGAAGTCCTCTAAATTAAAAGCGGCGAGGCCACGACCATTCCATGCGAACGCATGTTGTGGGTAGTGCTGCACGATCACGTCGTAAGAGGCGAAGGCTTCTTGGTGGCGCTCCTGTTCGGCAAAGATCATCGCTTGCCCGAGTCGTGCAGAGAGATTCTTGGGATCGGCCTGCAGTGCTTGCTCAAATGCGATCAATGCTTTTACAGGCTGTCCGTCTTCGAGCTGCGCATAGCCTTCAGTGATCAATGGGCTGGCACTGGGCGTGAATTTTTTGTCTGTGTCCGTATGTGCAACGGGCTGTGCTAAGATTGAAGTAGTGACGACCAGAATGCCGACGAATTGACTTTTTAGAGGGGGGATAAATCTGTTGCCTAGCAAACGCATAAAAAGCAAAGAATAGCTTACATCATTGCGGGGACAATACCAATTTATAGACTATTTTTTGCGAAATGTGGAATCTGTTCTAATCACCCCAAGCTTTCAGCCACGTGTTTGGACTATTTCATGTCTCAGTGCGATTAAGAGTATCAGCCAGAACAGCTTTGCAGAGAGTGGACATGAATGGTATTGATGCGAGTGCCCTGAGCTGTGCTAGGTGGATAGCTTTAATTTGAATCTTCACATTTAAGGATCAATGTGGCACGTTTCGCCTTTAATTTGATTACGCGGTAAACTAGAAGTGCATGAATTACGAACAACCTAAGAATCCTTTACACGGCTACACGCTGGAGCAGATCGTTACCAGTCTCTCTGATTATTATGGATGGGAGGGCCTTGGCGGTCGTATCGAGGTTCGCTGCTTCAACGAAGACCCATCGGTCAAATCCAGCCTGAAGTTTCTACGCAAGACACCTTGGGCGCGTAAGAAGGTGGAGGATCTGTTCGTCTATACGCTGGCGAAATACGGTACGACAGACGGGGTTGAGACGGATGAGCTTGAAGATTCGCCGAAAACTGAGCAGTGAGTCAGGGCGGTGCGATTTTGTGCTTTAACTCTGTGCGCTCTTGGTTCCTATCTTAGCACATGAATTTGATTACTCCAGAACTGCGCTCGCAAATCCAAGAAGTGACCCGTCGTGCCGGCCATATCTGGAGGTATCTTTGACGGTGATACCAAGACGACTCGAATCGCGGAGTTAGAGGCGCTGATGGCAAACCCTGATTTCTGGGGCGACCAAGCCGCCGCGCAGAAAGTGATCGTCGAGGCGAATCGCTTAAAGGTTACAGTGAATCCGTCCAAAGCGTTTCGCGCTGAACTCGATGATCTTGCTGCAATGTTGGAACTCGTCGATGAGATGGCTGGCGATCCCGATGCAGAATCGTATCAACAGGAGGTGCTTGATACGTTGGCACGTCTACAACCTAAGCTGGATGAGCTGGAGTTGGCGTCGTTCTTGAGCGGGCCGAATGATGGCTGTAATGCGTTGCTCACTGTGCATGCGGGGGCAGGTGGAACGGAGTCGTGCGACTGGGCTGACATGCTCTTTCGGATGTATTCGCGCTGGGCTGAACAAGCGGGCTTTACGGTCGATGTGTTGGACCTCTCGCCTGGTGAAGAAGCTGGTATCAGTGGCGCGACGATCCGTATTTCCGGTCCGAATGCATTTGGCTATGCCAAGGCTGAGCGCGGGGTGCATCGCTTGGTGCGTATTAGTCCATTTGATTCTGCCTCTCGTCGTCATACATCATTCTCTTCGGTTGATGTAATTGCCGAGTTGGAAGACGATGCTGATATTGTGGTGGATCCGGCGGACCTTCGTACAGATGTCTATCGTGCGAGCGGTAAAGGAGGTCAGCACGTTAACAAGACGGAGTCTGCAGTGCGGCTGACTCATATTCCGTCTGGCATCGTGGTGACTTGTCAGAATGACCGTTCTCAAATCAAGAATAAGGCCTCTGCGATGCGCACCTTGAAATCTCGGCTGTATGAAAAACAGGAGGATGAGAAGCGCAGCGAAATTGAGAAATTCTATGGTGAAAAGGGCGACATTGCTTGGGGTAACCAGATCCGCTCGTATGTCTTTCAGCCGTATCAAATGATTAAAGATCTACGTACTGGCGTAGAGTCTGGTAATATTCAAGCGGTCATGGATGGTGCGTTGGATCCTTTTATTCATGCGTGGTTGCGAGCAGGTGGCCCGACTTCGCGGGTATCCGCTGCAGAGCGAGAATTTGGTAATGAGTAATCCAGACGATAGTCGGGTAGGCTTGAGCTTCGAGGCGCTGCAACAGACTTTTTCGGAGCAGAGCTTATTTGAAAATAAGACTTGGCGCACCTCGCCAATGGCGTTTCCGCTGGATGCGCAGCAGGTGGCTGAGGTCGAATTGATCGGCCAAGCTTGCTACGATTTTTACCGTGCGTATGAGACCTTGTATCTGCGTTCGGCGACGGATAAAAATTTGCTGCGTAATCGTGAGTTGAAGGCACCGTGGGTCGCTGAGTATCTGGATCGAGGCAAGCCAACTGCGCTGATTGAACATGCGCGCTCGAAGGCACTGCGTGGCTCGACGCCCATGGTCGTGCGCCCAGACCTATTAATGACCGATAATGGTTTCGCGCTGACCGAGATCGACTCGGTGCCTGGTGGCATCGGGCTTACCGCATTTTTGAATCGCCTCTATACGGGCGTGCATGGGGATACGTTGATCGGCGCGGGCGAGCAGGACATGATTGAAGCCTTTTATCAGGCGCTGCGCAGTCGAGCTCCGAGTGTGATGGCTCCTTATATTGCAATTTTGATCAGTGATGAGGCTGCGACCTATCGCCCGGAGATGAAATGGATCGCCGAGCAATTGCGAGCAACTGGGCGTCGTGTGCACGTGCATCATACTGACGATGTGATGCCACTGGGCGACTCGATTTGCGTGCTGATGAATGGCGAAATGCAACAGGTCGATGTGATTTATCGCTTCTGGGAGCTGTTTGACTTGGCGAATGTATCGATCGCCGAACATTTGTTAAAAGCGGGGCATGAGTCGCTACTGAGGCTAACGCCGCCAATGCGGCCTTTTCAGGAGGAGAAACTGAACTTGGCGTTATTGCACCACCATATTCTCGAAGATTTTTGGAAAGAGAATTTACCGAAGGCCTCTTATCGGGTGCTCAAGCGAGTGATTCCGCAAACTTGGGTGATGGATGCGGTGGACTTGCCACCGAATGCGGTACTCGACGCGCCACTGATTGGTGGTAAGCCGATGACTTGCTGGTCGCAATTAGCGGATGCGAGCAAGAAGGAGCGCAATTTGATTATTAAGATTAGCGGGTTTCATGAGACTGCATGGGGCGCACGCAGTGTGACACTGGGGAGTGACTCGTCGAAAGCTGATTGGCAGGGGGCGATTGAAGAAGCGGTAGCAATGGCTGATACCTCGCTGCATATTTTGCAGACTTACGAGAAGCCGCGGCGTTTGCGGCATCCTGTGTATCGCGACGATGGCAGTATTTATCAGATGGAGGGTCGGGTGCGACTGTGCCCGTATTATTTCGTGGATGAAGCAGCGCAACGCGCTGAGTTGCACGGTGTGCTCGCCACTTTGTGCCCCGCGGATAAGAAAATCATCCATGGGATGAAGGACGCAGCTCTACTGCCGTGCGTGCTCGCCAGCGGCGATTGAGCTGGAGGGAAACGCTCCGTGGTTTCCATGCATTAGATTGGACCTGCTCGGACTATCGATGGTAACGACGGAGTGTTTCCCTCCACTATAAAATCGCGGGATAAACCCGCTCGCTGCGTTAAATTGTCGGGGTTGGTTTGAGGCCATACGCTTCGTCCTCCCCATGGGGTAATCTGAGTAGTGTAAACTGTTAAATGGCATCGTCTGATTCACTGTTTCGTGAAATATGCAGCTGTTTTTGCTTGGGTTGTATTTATTTCGCAGAACTGGCGCTTTTTTTGCTTTATCGCTTTCAACTGCCTCGGAAATAGTTACGTTTTTCTCGCTGATCTGAATCCGATTCAGATCTTGGGGAGATTTCCCCCACCTATTTCACACAGACACACATACTATGACCAAAACGGCTAAAAAAACGGCTAAACCAGCTGCTAAAAAAACCGCTGCCAAAAGCGCATCAGCATGTCAGTCCTCAGAGCCATCTTTCCGCTTTAGTACCGCAGCAACCACCGACTCCATTAAGACGTCGATTCTCAATCACTTGCGTTTTACGCTGGCTCGACACCCTGAAAAAGCGAGTCAGGACGAGTGGTGGACGGCGACCTGCTATGCGGTGCGTGACCGTGTACTGGACCGCTTTATGAAGACTCAAGCGGTCCATCATGAGAAAAAAGTGCGCCGTGCTTACTACTTGAGTTTGGAGTATTTAATGGGCCGCTTATTGGTCAACAATCTGCATAATTCTGGCCTGTTCGAGCAGACACGTGATGCACTCGGCGAGCTTGGCCAAGATTTTAGTGCAATCGCTGACGAAGAGGCTGATATGGGTCTCGGCAATGGTGGCCTCGGTCGCTTAGCTGCCTGTTTCCTGGATTCCCTCGCAACGCTTGACCTGCCGGCGATTGGCTACGGCATTCATTACGAGTTTGGTCTGTTCCGTCAGGAGTTTAATGATGGTTATCAGATTGAGCATCCAGATGCCTGGATGGAAAAGGGCTGCCCTTGGGAAGTGATGCGGCCAAACTTTGCGCAGCAAGTTCAGCTCTACGGCCGAGTCGAGCATCACATCGATGACAAGGGTGCATTCCGTCCGGTCTGGGTCGATCAGAAGACGATCGAAGGCGTGCCCTATGATATCGCGATCGTCGGTTACGGAGCCGAAACGGTTAATTTCCTGCGTCTGTGGGATTCGAAAGCATCGAGCGAGTTTGATTTCAACATCTTCAATGATGGTGGCTATGTGGAAGCCGTTCGCGAAAAAGCAATGAGTGAGTCGATCTCCAAGGTGCTGTATCCGAATGACTCAACTGAAAATGGTAAAGAGCTGCGTCTTGTGCAGCAGTATTTTTTTGTGAGTTGCTCGCTTAAGGATATCATGCGCCGCTTCCTCGCCAATCATAGCGATTGGGCGGAGTTCCCGGACTTTAATGCGATCCAGCTGAATGATACGCACCCTGCGATTGCGATCCCTGAATTGATGCGCTTGCTCATCGATGATCATGGTCTGAATTGGGATGATGCATGGGCCATTACTAGTAAAACGTGCAACTACACTAACCATACGCTTCTCCCCGAGGCGCTAGAAAAGTGGAGCGTGCCGCTCTTCGAAAAGGTCCTTCCGCGTCATTTAGAGATTATCTACGAGATTAACTCACAGTTTCTTGAACATGTAGTTGAGGCTAAGTGGCCGGGTGACGGTGCCAAGAAGGCGGAGCTTTCGATCATTGAAGAGGGCTATCCGAAGATGATTCGCATGGCGTATCTTTCTGTCGTAGGTTCGACTAAGGTGAATGGTGTCGCGGCATTGCATACCAATTTACTAAAGAAGAATCTGTTCGCGACATTCCACGAATTGTATCCGAACAAGTTGATCAACATGACCAATGGTATTACACCCCGCCGCTGGTTGTTGGCTTGTAATCCAGGCCTTAGCAGATTGATCACAGAGAAGGTCGGCCCAGAATGGCCGAAGTATCTCAATCAGCTTGAGGGCATTGCACAGTTTGCCGATGACGCGAATTTCCAGAAGCGATTCATGGATATCAAGCGTGCTAACAAACAAGCATTTGCTGATTTTGTGTTGGAGGACTCTGGCACAGTGATTAGCCCTGACGCACTGTTCGACGTGCAGATCAAGCGTCTGCACGAATACAAGCGTCAGCACCTGAACGTGCTGCATATCTTGACGCTGTACCGTCGCCTGTTAAACGATCCAGCTTACGAAATGAATCCACGTGTATTCATCTTCGGTGCGAAGGCTGCGCCAGGCTACGCATTGGCGAAGAACATCATCCGTGCGATCAACAAAATTGCCGAAAAGGTAAATAACGACTCGCGGATCAATGATATGATCAAGGTTGTCTTCCCGCAAAATTACCGTGTTACCATGGCCGAGAAGATGATTCCGGCTGCCGACCTTTCTGAGCAGATTTCGACTGCTGGTAAGGAAGCCTCAGGGACAGGGAACATGAAGCTTGCGCTGAATGGTGCGCTGACCATCGGCACCCTCGATGGTGCGAATGTCGAGATCTGTGAAGAAGTCGGCGAAGAGAATATCTTCATCTTTGGACAAACGGTCGATGAGGTCGAAGCAATGAAGGCTCAAGGCTATAACCCCTACGATTATTACAATAGTAATTGGGAGTTGAAGTCGGTGATCGATTGGTTGCGTTCCGATTACTTTACACCCGGCGAAAAAGATGCTTTTGCACCGCTTTGCAGCAGCCTCTTAGAAGGTGGTGATCCATATCTTTGCTTGGCTGACTATGCGGACTACATTCGCGCTCAAGAAGAGGTGGATAAGGCATTCAGTGATAAGCCGCGTTGGGCAAAGATGGCGGTCATCAACACTGCGAAAATGGGTAAGTTCTCATCTGATCGCACGATTGGTCAATATGCCGAACAGATCTGGAACTTGAAGCCAGTGAAGGTTGGTAAATAAGCAACGTATAGCTAAGCTTTTACCAGTGCTGGCGCAGGCCATGCGTTTGTATGGGACGCAGCGGCAGAAGATTTGCATGTCTGTACCTCAGTCGCTTTGTAGGAGCTTGAGTAACGCAGCCAGAGTTATAGGCGCCCAACTTATCCTTCTTCAACCAAGCTGGCCTCTTTAATCAAGCGGCAGAACGCTTTCTTCGTGAGTTGTTTGTGTGTGCCATCTTTGGTGAACGGATCCTCCATCATTTTAAAGTTCACGCTAAGGCGCTCTAATTCAACAATGCGTATGTAGCCAGTTGCGTTTTTCCAGATTTGTCCCTGTTTGAGTTTCATCGCTGCGTTTTGGATGTGCTTTGCCGGAGAGTCGAGATTTGTTTATTGTCCAGCTTGTGCGCGTTGCATCGCACGAGCGGCATCTTCGGGGCGGTTGAGCTGCCCGTATGCGAGTGAAAGATTATACCACGCGCGACTGAAGCTAGGCTCGATGGCGACGGTTTCTTCTAAAAATCCGGCTGCGCTTTCGAGATCTTTTCGCTCGGCTGCGAGCAGTCCCAGTGAATATGGGAAGGAAGGGTTTTTCGGTGCTAACTCCCAGCCCAAGTAGAGTGTTTTTTGGGATGCTTGGTTGAGGCCTGCGCCGCTCAGTAAAATTGCGGCTTGATGATACATTTCTGGGTTGAGCTGATCCATCAGGATCGCGCGCTCGACATATTTCTCAGTGTCTGCACTGCGTCCTTCGCTATTGGCCTCATTTGCAAGCATCAGTAGGGTCTGTGGGCGATCGGTGTTGAATGCGTTATATTCCTCCCATTCTTTTTTCGCGATAGAATCAGGGATTGGTTGATTCGCGGCGATGCCACGCGCTGCTGCGATGCGGACGCTACGTGAACTGTCGGCGAGCGTTTCAATTGCGGCATCGGCTTGCCCAGCACCGCCTAGTATGCCGACTGCACGGCTGCGGACCATTGGGTTGGCGTCGCTGAGCAGTGCTTTGAGTACGTTGACCACAGATTGATTGGGCAGGTAGTTGCCTAGCAGGCCAGTATAGGCAGCGCGCCAACCAGGTAGGTCTTCGTCTTTTAATAGCTCGAGCAGCTTCGGTAGTGCACTTGGATCGAAGTTGTGAGCGGCTGCGATAATGCGGGCACGCTTGCGCTGGCGGTTATCGACCATCTTCTCGCCATACCATTGCTCTGACCATTCGACCGCCCAATCGACACTCTCGTCAGTGTGACATTTGTTGCAGGCGTTGGGGATGCCGAGTTCTTTGGTGAGCAGTGGGTCTGGGGAAAGAAAGGCGTGATCGCCGCGTGGGTCGACTTGCATGTAAGTGGTTTTCGACATGTGGCAATTCACACACATATTACCCGTGCTGCCTTCGCTGTGGAAGCTGTGGGCGATGGGTTCGATGACTGGCGCATTTTCAACCCCGCCAGAGTGGCAACGCATGCAAAGCAGGTTGTTCTCAATCGGTAAGATTGTTTTAAGCGTGTGTGGGTTGTGGCAATCTTTGCAGCTCACCCCAGCATGTGCCATGCGGCTCATCTGAAACGAGCCATAAACGAAGTCTTCGTCAAGGATTTGTCCATCATGATGGTAGAGGTTCGGCTGATCGGGCAAGGACAGCGAGAAGTGATCGTGGTAGTCATCGCCCGGTAAAAAGGTGTCGGCTGTTAGCTGATCGCGGCGCGAGTGGCAGCTAGCGCAATTGTGCTCAGTTTGGATGGTGCTGAGCTTCGATAGCCCAGCACTGTAGTTGCCGCTTTTGGCCGCGACGACGTGTTCCTCGAGGCCGGTATGGCATTCTGCACAGGCCAGTCCTTGTTGGGTCCAGGTCGAATCATAGCTGTTAGATTCGAAGTCGAAGTTCTTCTTAAATTCAGTGGTGTGGCAATACGCGCAATTGGCATTCCAGTTCATGCCTTGATTCGCCCAGTGGCCCCATTCGCCAGGAAGACGATCTTGGCCCTCGTAAACATCGTACCAGCGGTCCTCTTTGACGTCGTAGGTGGCACTGATAGTTTGAAATTTGTCTCCAGGTAGCTGGGCCAAATATTGGCGCAGAGGCGTTTCGCCGATTACGCCAACTAGGTCGTAGGTGGTAACGCTAGCGTCATCATGGATGACGCGGAGCTCGAATTTGCCGTTGGTTTCGGCCATTTCGTATGTGACGCCTGATTCTTCAATGCGACGAGCTGGGGTGAAGGCTGCGCGATCGAACTGGATTGAGATGGGCCGGTTGGCTTTTGCGTGGTGGCTGCTGTTCCAGTCGGCGACCTCATCTGCGTGACACTCGACGCAGGCCTCGGGGCCGATTTTGGCTTGGCGCGCAGGATTGTGGGATATTGGAAAGATGCCGTATTCGATGTTTGCGGCTTGGGCATTCGCTGGCTTTTCAGTCGCCGAGTAACTCGCACTTTGCTGCTGATCGCAGGCGCATAACCAGAGGAGCGAAAGGCTCAGCAGGATCTGCATCGGGGGTGCGAACTGAATAAAAGGAGGGGACATTGCCCGAATGGTCGCAAATGCGGGACTTAGGTCAAGGCTGATGCAGTTCTTTGGCTGATAATATCAAACCAAATAGCAGCTATTATTTGGGTTAATATTACTTTAATTGTTTGTCAGTTGTGTTCATCGAAGGATAAAAAATGTTGGTGCAAATAACAGTAATACCCACTGGTGTTGCGCAGATTTACCAAGGTACTTGGGGTGGTGTAGGCATGGGGCTTTGGAAGGGACAAAAGCGATTAACCTAGCAGCTTTCAGTTTAACGAAATGCCTGCAGTGGTGTGGCAGGATTTAATGGTAGCAGCTATGCGGAGCCTGGCATGCAGCAGTTAAATGAACAGAAGATGCTGCGTTCATTGATTGGGCGCTTTGACAACATTCCAGAGGTTCGGGATGCTTTTGATATTATGCACCGCTTTCTGCTCAAGTTACGCTACTGGTCGATTTTAAATGCTGCGTTGTAAATCGAGGATTCTCATGCTCGCAGAGTATTAGATTCTATTGAACTGTGTGGTTGCTGTTGTGGCGACACTCATTCGGCATCAGTTAATCGACCTAAGGTACGAGCGAGTACGTTCTTTTTAGTATATACTTTACACGTGATTAGTTTTTACTAGGTTTTAAATATAACTAACAAATACAATGTTAAAATCTGAAAACTTCCTATCCTGCATCGCGCTGATGTTGGTTCTTACTTGTTTTAGCGTACTCAACGCGCAGTTGTTGAATGATGAGTTTACTAGCGGCAGCGGGTTCTCGAATGGAGCTACAATAAATGGTGTTCGAAACTGGTCGGCGCAGCCGGGCGGCTGGGTGGCTGCTGAAACTGGCAGTTTGGGTTATGCTAGTTGCGGCGTTAGCTGGTCACGTGCGCTTAATTTCACTGCCTTAGCCGCATCATTGGAGGTTGATGAGACTGTGGCAATTGAAGCAGTCTGGCGTGGTGAAGGTCTTGTCGATGGTTCCCGATTGGCGAGCGTCTTTGCTCTGGGGGTTTCCGACAGCGGTCTAACTCCAGGAAATAATATCCCCGCTCTCCGAGTGGAGGTCAGTGTAGCTGGCATTGGTGAACTGCGCTTTGGCTCGGGTTCGGATTATGTCTCGGTTAGTCTTGCCGATGCCTACACTGGTACAAATACGAATACCAATTGGTTTTCGATTCGTATGGCTATCACTCGTACATTAACAGCAAATGTTTTTCATATCTCGGTTGCAGTTGTTGATTTAGACAAAAGTGAAGCGATCGGCACCGTAGAATACCTTGTCGAGGATAGCAGCACTTATCAAGCTGTGGGCCTACTGCCAGCGATGCGGACGATATACGTTTTAGGTTCGGATGGTCAGCCCGGTACATTATTTACTGCCAGTCATATCGATCGATTTACCGTGGAAGCAGTTAACCTAATGATACCAGATTTCGGTTTTGAAGCGGGTGCATCTTCCGCTCTATGGGGTGCTTCTTCAGTTGTGGAAAATAATGCGTACAGTGGTTCATTTGCTGCTAGACTAGATGAAGGGGATACGGGCGCAGGCAGTGGCTATCGCAGAACGATTATAGGGCTTCTTCCGAACACCGCTTACACCTTCCGCGCATTTGTTAAGACGGAGGGTGGCAGTGCAAGCATTGGCGTGAAGGACTATGGAAGCGCAGAGGTGACTCGATCTTTTGAGGCACCCGCATATCAAGCGGTCGATGTTCAGTTTGCCACGGGTGAGGGCATCACATCCGCTACCTGCTATCTCTATAATGGCATAGGAGGTGCGAGCTCGGTCTACATCGATGATATCAGCTTTGCTTCAACCGAGACGCAGCGGTCACCGTTACCTCCAGCGACTGGCGATTACCAATTGATTTTCAGTGATGAGTTTAATAGCGAGGGCGGAATCGATACGACAAAGTGGAAGCCTGAGGTCGGTTTTAAACGCAATAATGAAGCTCAGTATTATCGTGCAGAAAATCTTAGCCAGAGCGGAGGTCATCTGGTCATTACTGCCAAGCGTGAACAGGTGCTCAATCCTAACTACGAATCTAGCGCAGTAAATTGGCGGCAGAGTCGTCAGTACGCCTACTGGACCTCGGGCAGTATAAAGACCGAGGACTCGTTCAATTTTCTCTACGGTAAAATCGTGTGTCGTGCCAAAGTGACGAATTTGCCAGGTACATGGCCGGCGATTTGGACAGTGGGCGGCGGCGAGTGGCCCGCCACCGGAGAAATCGATATCATGGAAAACTATGGCGGCAAAATACTGGCTAATTTTGCTACGGCAGGCAGCGGCCGCTATAATCCTTTCTGGGACAGTATCCAACGTGAAGTCAGTTCTTTGCCAATGATTGACGAGGATCCTTGGGTGGACCACTTCCATATTTGGGAGCTCGTCTGGGGCCCTGATTCTGCAACTATCTCGATGGATGGAGTGGTCTTGAATACCTTCAATTCAGCAATACCCAATTCTGCTGATTCACATGCTCATGCAGGCATCGCACCTTTCCGCACCTTTGGCCAATTGTTATGGCTCAATTTGGCAATTGGCGGAAATGGCGGAGATCATTCAGGCCTGCCAGCTGAAACCCTATATAAAGTCGATTACATCCGTGTTTATCAAAAAGAGCATGCTGATTACGGGGCAGCTCTGAATCTTCTCAATGAAAACGATTTGGGTGTTGATTTTCAATCGGTTGAAGGGCGTCGCTATTCAGTCATGGAGAGCACTGATCTGACGAATTGGTCAGAATCAACTAATCTACGTGGCACTGGCCAGGCGATGTACCACTTTGAAAAAAGTGGCCAAAATAGTGACAAGAAATTCTTCCGAGTCGTCGTGGATAATTCGCAGTGGATCGATTCAGAATACCCGTAGGGCGTCCTCTTTATTCCCAGGATAGTTACGCAATCGTAGCAGTGGTTTTAGTGACCAATTTGCCGTGGGCACAAAAAAGCCCTAAACCATTGAAGTCTAGGGCTTTAATAATGGCTGCTCGGGCAAGGATCGAACTTGCGACCAAGTGATTAACAGTCACCTGCTCTACCGCTGAGCTACCGAGCAAAAAATCTCTTTAATCAAGCACCCAGTGGGCTTCTCAATTAAATTAAGTCGGCATAAAGTTAATTCAACGAGCGGATGTCAATGCTTTGTCTTCGAAAAATGTATATTTCTTGGGTGACTTTAGGGTGGTGTTATAAGCTGTTAAAAATGAACGAATTGTCGCTGCGGGCGAATCGGGAAGTGATATGCGTATTTCTGCGGTATTCGTACTTTGCTCGCTGCAAGTATCGCGTTTTCGTGCTTGTTTCGTGGGGGGAAGCTGTTTTCATCGCGCGTTTTCTCATGAAGCGAACACATAACTGCTCCCAACTCCGTAAATCTGACACTGGTTCCATCGTAACGCTTAGCGGCTGGGTGGACTCTGCGCGTGACCACGGCGGTATTCTTTTTGTTGATCTCCGCGACCGCGAAGGTTTGACCCAAATCGTTCTCGATCCATCGAATCAGGGCCTAGAGGCTCAATTCGGCTCAATTAAGCCGGAGTCCGTGATTTCTGTGACTGGTAAGGTCGATCAGCGCTTTGGTGGCACATCGAATGCGAAGCTCGCGACCGGCGAGATTGAAGTCCACGCCTCGGAGCTGGAAATTTTGAATGTCTCGAAGACGCCGCCATTCCCCATGGATGATTCGGCGGACAAAGTCGGCGAGGATTTGCGCATGACGTATCGTTACCTCGACCTGCGTCGTGCCACCAACACTAAGATGTTGAAGATGCGCCACGCGACGAGCCGTTCGATTCGTAACTATTTAGACGATCAGGCATTCATCGAAGTGGAGACACCGATGCTATTTAAGAGCACCCCTGAGGGTGCGCGTGAGTTTCTGGTGCCGAGCCGCATGAATCCGGGTGCTTTCTACGCGTTGCCGCAATCGCCGCAGCAGTATAAGCAAATGCTGATGGTCGCTGGTGTGGAACGTTACTATCAGTTGGCGCGTTGTTTCCGTGACGAAGATCTGCGTGCAGACCGTCAGCCTGAATTCACTCAAGTGGACATCGAGCTGTCATTCATCGACCGCGAAGACATGTATGCGTTGATAGAAGGTCTGATGACTAAGGTCTGGAATGACGTGATCAATGTAGACATCCAGGCGCCGTTCTTGCGCATGAGCTACTTCGATGCGATGAACCGCTTCGGTGTGGATAAGCCTGATATGCGCTTCGATATGGAGCTGCAGGATTGTGGTGAGATCTTTAAGAGTTCCGGTTTCAAGGTGTTCTCTGGTGCGATCCAGTCGGGCGGTGCTGTAAAAGCGGTCAATATGAAGGGCCTTGCAGACCTCACTCAAGGTGAGCTGCGTAATCTCGAAGATACTGCTAAGACACTCGGTGCCAAGGGCCTCGCCTTCATCAAGTGTGATGGTGGCGAATGGAAGTCTCCGATCGTGAAGTTCTTCTCTGAGGAGGAGAAAGCCGCGTTGACTGAGGCATTGAAGATCGAAGAGGGCGATATCGTATTCTTCGCTGCGAGCGAGTGGGAGCGTGCCTGCACGATCCTTGGCCGCGTGCGTTTGGATGCGGCACAGCTGCTTGTCAAACGTGGTAAGCTGACGATCGACCCGAACGATTATAAATTCCTCTGGGTGATTGAGTTTCCATTGATGATTTTTGATGAAGAGGCAGGTCGCTACGTTTCGTCGCACCACCCATTCACTTCGCCTGTGGTGGAAGACATACCACTGTTGGATTCCGATCCAAATAAGGTACGTGGTCAGCATTATGACTTAGTGCTCAATGGTGTGGAGCTCGGCGGGGGTAGTATACGTATTCATCAACCGGAGTTGCAGAAGAAAGTCTTTGAAGAGGTGCTAAAGATACCTAAAGACTTGGTTGAGAGCCGTTTCGGATATATGCTGAAGGCATTTGAATATGGCGCACCGCCGCATGGCGGGATCGCTTTTGGTTTGGATCGAATGGTGACTATTTTGACGCAGCGCACCAGTATCCGCGACGTCATCGCTTTTCCGAAGAATCAAAAAGGCCAAGAAATGATGACTTCCAGCCCAGGTATTGCGACGCCAGAGCAGTTGCGTGATCTGCACGTGAAGGCGGTATTACCGAACAAGGAAGCGCCTAAGGCTTAACTCTTTTTAATAAAAGTTTACTTTCAACTGGAACCCGGACGCTGATCCGGGTTTCTTTTTACCCAAGCTCCTATGTTATCTAAATCCTTACTTCGTTCGATTGTTGGCCTTTTATGTGTCGGTAGCCTGCAGGCTCAGATGACGCCTAGTGCGCCCGTGCAAAATTTCCGTCTCCCTCGATTTGGCGAGAATGGTTATACGCAGTGGGTGCTGCAGGGGGGCAAAGGGATTTATGACAATGCTGAGCAGATTCGGATCGAGGAGATGGCGCTACGCGTCTATTCAGGGGACGAGCGCATGGCGCTGGAAATGACCATGGACAGCCCAGAGGCGACGCTGCTCACTACAGAGAACCGTGCAGTCTCGGACGGGCCGATCGAAATCGTCGGGGGGAATTTTAAAGTGTCTGGCGTGGGCTGGACATGGAACGGCCTGACTAAGGAGATCGAAGTAAAGTTCGATGTGGTGGTCGAGTTTACTCAAGGCATGGCAGGTATGCTCACGGGGGCGGTTGCGGCAGAGGATGCGGCGGTTGAGTGGACCGAGGTTCACAGCCGTAGCCTATTGTTGCATACCACTGCGGAGGCTTATCGGTTCACATTTACCGATTCGGTGCATGCCACCTCCGGTGAGATGGATTTGAAGAGTGAAGTGCTGGTGGCGGTTGCCGATGCACCGAAGGCCAAGGGTGCCAAGGATGCCAAAGAGAGCGATGGTTCAAGCGCCCCAGGGGCGGCATTCGACTCGATTCGTCAACTGGTCGCGACAGATCAGGTCGTGATCCGCCAGGGTGCCCACGTATTGAAAGCCGGCCATGCCGAGTTCAGACTGCGTGATCAGGCGGCTGAATTTACTGGAAATCCGGAAATATTTGCTGCTTCGGGGGCATATTTGAGTGGCGCGATGATTCGAAGTCAGGAGGGGTTAGTTTATGTCAGCGGTAATGCGGAGCATGGCCGTGCGCAACTGATCGTATCGCAAGCACAAGGACTGGGGGTACTGGGCGCTCAGGCCGAGAGTGCGGAGACGATTGTACTGGCTGATTTAATCACGATGCGCGAGTTGGAAGCGGGCAATCAATTTATTTTTGATGGTTCGGTGGAAGTGATGTCAGGTTCGATGCTGCTGTATGCGAATCAGTTGACGCTGTTTGCTGATCAATCGGCAAAGGGTGCGCCTGCTGCGGCGCCTGAAGCGTTCGCAGGGGATGCTGAGATACTCAAAGTCGGAGAGGTACAGCGCGTGATCGCCGAAGGAGCCGTGCGTATTGAGCAGGCCAACAAAGTCGCGACCTGTGATAAGGCGATCTTTCATCCGCAAGCGCAGCGTGCCGAACTCTATGGTGCTCCACGGGTCACGAATGGTGAGGTCATTGTTACTGGCGATCGTATGGAACTCAAGCCAGGCATGGCTACAGTTTACAGTGATACGGATAAGCGTGTGAAAGTGGTTTTGCCGGAGATAGCTGATTTGGGCTATGGGAATATGCAGGCGGCGACTTTGCAGCCTAACGAAGAGCACCAGACAGCAGCCGCGCCGCTAGCAGTAGGAAGTGAAACCGTGGTCCAATCAAACATGCTGCGCATGATTGAGGAGACTGAGAAGACCCTCTTTCGCTTTACTGAGTCGGTGTCGGTCAGTGGCACAAATTTGCACGCGCTGTGTAAGCGCTTGGATGTGTCTGCCATCGCAGTGCCAGCTGTAGAGACCAAGGAGTCGCAGATGGAAGTCCAAACCATTGAGGCATTTGATAATGTTGTGTTTAAGCAAACTGGTCGTGTGGCGACTGGCGACCAAGCGACTATTCACGTCTTAGAAGGCAAAGTGGTGCTAGAGGGCAATGCCGTAGTGACCGATGACAATGGGAAAGTCACAGGACATCGTATGACATTACTACAGGGCCAGCGCCGCGCAATTGTCGAAGGCGATCGTGCCACTGGTAAGCGCGCAACCATGACATTGCCAGAAATCAAGCCACGCGCGCAGTAATTTTTCGCAGGATTGGTTTGCGGTGTCTTCCTCAAGCAGTTTTGCTTTGGGCAATATGGATGATGCTTCAGTGACTTCAAAGATTGAAACCCGCCAGCTAGTTCGGGAATACGGAAAGCGTCGCGTCGTAAATGGCGTGAACATAAACGTTAGTGCGGGCGAGATCGTCGGTCTGCTGGGCCCGAATGGCGCGGGTAAGACGACGACCTTCTACATGTTGGTGGGCTTGATCGCCGCGACCTCTGGCCAAGTTTTTCTGGATGGTGAGGATCTGACAGATTTGCCGATGTATCGACGTGCACGGCGTGGTATTGGTTACTTGCCTCAAGAAGCCTCGGTTTTTCGGAAGATGACTGTGGAGCAAAATATCCGCGCGATTGCGGAGACTTTGCCGTTGAGCAAGGCCGAGTGTGACGCGTCGGTCGAAGAGCATCTGGCGGAGCTTGGCTTGCAGCATCTGGCCAATCAAACGGCTTTAACTTTGAGTGGAGGTGAACGCCGCCGTTTGGAGATTTCCCGAGCGTTGGTCACAAAACCTAAGTTTTTGTTGATGGATGAGCCCTTCAGTGGGGTCGACCCAATCAGCGTGAGTGAGGTGCAGAAGATTATCGTACAGCTCAAGCAGCGTGGGATTGGAGTGCTGATCACTGATCATAATGTGCGCGAGACGCTACGCATCGTCGATCGTGCATACCTGCTGCATGAGGGCGCGGTTCTCAGCGAAGGAACGGGGGATTTTTTAATCAATGATGCCAAGAGTAAGGAATTCTATCTTGGCCAAAACTTTAATATGTAAACGGAGAGCTTTACCCCATGCCTATTCAGCAGAAAAACAACGCGAAGTTCATCGAGTCAGTCTCGGTCCGAGAGTTCTATGAGTCTTTTAAGGAGCCGCTTGAGCTCGATTTAGTCGCCGGTGGCGTGGGTTTGGATAAGACTATCCGTGAACGTAGCTTGAACCGGCCTGCTTTGGCTTTGACTGGCTACTTTAAGTTTTTTGCTCGAAGGCGCATTCAGCTTCTGGGCGCAGGAGAGATGGCATACCTGCGCGATTTGGGGCAAGCCGAGGAAGCCCGTGTACTGGCTGAGATCTTTAAGCGTAAAGTACCCTGTATCGTAGTCTCGAGAAATTTAGCACCGTCGAAGATTATGAAGGCCTTGGCCGACGAATATGCGACGCCGTTGATTCGATCGCCGCAGAAGTCCAAGACATTTACCACTGAAGCAACCTTGTTGCTGGAGGAGAAGTTTGCTCCACGCACACACATCCATGGCACCTTGTTGGACGTCCGCGGGATCGGCACCTTGATCTGTGGAGAGAGCGGGGTGGGTAAGAGTGAGTGTGCACTAGCGCTGATTGAGCGCGGGCATAGCTTGGTGGCCGACGATTTAACTTATGTCAAACGGTTGAGCGATCGAGAGCTGATGGGCACCTCAGCGGAGTTGAGTCGCGGCTATATGGAGTGTCGTGGTCTAGGTATCATTAATATTGCTGAGTTATTCGGTGTGCGTTCGGTGCGCTTAAATAAACGCATCGATGTGATCATCAATTTCATCAATTGGACCACAGGAATGAATGAGGATCGCACTGGCCTCGAAGAGAACCATCTCGAGGTGCTTGGCATGCAGGTGCCGTTAATTGAGATTCCGGTTCGCCCTGGGCGGGATATGGCGCGACTCGTTGAAGTGGCTGCGATGATGCGCTCGTTGAAGCAAATGGGCCATGATTCCGCTGCCGAATTTAACGAGCGACTGATTGCTCACATGGCGAAAATCGGCAAATAAAGAACGTGCATAATCAAAATAGTAATAATCAAACATAACGTTTTTATAAAGAGTCAAAATAATGTTCCGATAATTGTGGAAACCACGCTTTTTCAGGGGTTAACGAAATTGTTAAAGCTCTGTGGAATTGTCGTAAAGAATTCCCAAAAAGTTATTGAGAATACATTGTGAATAACTTGTGGAGAAGTTGACCTTGCCAAGCGCATCCGAGTGTCGCTTTTTCATTTCTAGGGTGTGCGATTTACCTGTTCACGATTTAATTTTCGTTCATTTTACTATAGAAAACCTTTCTTTTACCTTTCTTTTACTTTACTGTTACTTTCCTTTTACCTTCCTTTTTTAATTTCAAGTCATTGTTGTTTAGTTACTTACCAACTTATTAAGACGTTTTATCCACAGTTGAAACGTTTTTAGTGGAATTTAGCCGCCAGTTTTTTTTAAAACCCCACATTATGCGTCTCTGCTACCCAGTCACACTGTGACACGCACTGTTAACAAATCTCTATTTTCCAATTTTAATGTCTGATTCAACTACCGCCCTTTCTCTTTGGGAAAGCGTCAACCAAGAGCTTAAAAACCTCTTTCCTCAGGACCTGTATGTTATGTGGTTTGAGGAGCTCAGATGCACGCAAGACTCTGATGCAAAGCTGGTGCTCACCGCGCCCAACGAATTCAATGCGATTTGGATTGAGAATAACTATCTGGATATAATCTCCCAACAGGCACGTAGTTTTGCAGGCACGGCGGTGACCGTCGTTATCGAAGTCGCCAAAGACCAGTCAGTTGAATCAGGGAATGATTCGTCCATTCATTCGTTGAATCGTATCAATCCTCAAACTCAGGATACTCGCGAAGCACGTTCGGCAGATGCGGTTTCGAATCGAGTCGAGGTGTCGCAGACGCGTCGAACGTTCCTCAATCCTCGTAATACCTTCGACAACTTAGTGGTCGGGGCAGGTAATCAACTCTCTCATGCGGCGAGTATGGCAGTGGCTAATGCTCCAGGGCGTGCTTACAATCCGTTGTTTGTCTATGGCGAGACTGGTTTAGGTAAGACTCACCTGATGCATGCAGTGGCGCATCAGATGTTGGTCAATAATCCGAAGGCACGTATTGCCTACGTATCGACCGAGAAATTTACCAATGAGTTTATTCATGCCATTCGTGAGAATAAGTTAACCAAATTCCGCAAGTATTACCGCACTCTTGATGCGCTGTTGGTTGATGATATTCACTTTCTCTCAGGGAAAGAGAGCACTCAGGAAGAATTCTTTCATACTTTTAACGATCTCTTTGAGTCGGGGCGGCAGATCTTCCTCGCGAGTGATCGCCCAGCCAATGAGATCGAGCGCCTTGAGAATCGCTTGATTTCGCGCTTCCAGTGGGGCTTGGTGACCGACATTCAAGCACCTGACTTTGAGACGCGTGTTGCGATTTTGCGTAATAAGGCAGCCGCAATGGACATTCATCTCGATCCAGCGATCATGAATTTTCTAGCCGAGCGTGTTTCACGCAATGTGCGCCGTATGGAAGGTGCACTCACTCGGATTGCGAGCTACGATGCTTTGATTAACCAGAAGCTCGACCTTGAAGCGGTCGAGCGCCTATTAAGTGATTTGTTGCACGAAGAGACGTTGACCAAGGTCACTGTTGACCAGATCCAGAAAAAAGTGGCCGATTTCTATCAAATCCGCTTTAGTGAGCTGATTGGTCGCCGCCGCACCAGTGGTATTGTCTTTCCGCGTCAGGTGGCGATGTATATTAGCCGCACCTTGACCAGCGATCCGTTGAAAGCGATTGGTGATGCCTTTGGTGGGCGTGATCACGGCACTGTGATTCATGCCTGCAAGCAGGTTGAGAACATGATGGAACAAGACGCCAGTGTGAAGCGCGGCGTTGATTATTTGATTAAGCAGCTCTCGCAGGGCTGCGCCAAATAAAATTGGTTCGCATTTTGGGTTGATCGTGCTTGTTTTCAATTAAAGGAGCTTAGCAACTTCTCTCTCTCTCTTTCGGTCTTCTCATTGACCCGTTTTAAGCCGTATATTTTTTCTATGTCGCTCACTGATTCTCAAAAAACTGCCGTGTCCACTTGGATTGCCGATGGCAAATCACTCGCTGAGGTGCAGGGATTGCTGCGCGAAGAGTTCTCAGTCTCAATGACCTACATGGATGTACGCTTCCTCGTCGATGATTTGAACATTGTTTTTGCGGAGCCAGAAACCGAAGAAACGACAGCTGTCGACGCGCAAGCCGAAGCGCCTGAGCTCGCAGAGGCTGAGCCAGGTGGTGTGACAGTTGATGTGGATGCGATTCCGCGACCTGGCGCATTGGTGAATGGCTCAGTGGTCTTTACCGATGGCGTTAAGCTCGGCTGGCAGCTATCTAGCACCGGTCAGTTGGGATTAATTCCAGGAGATGACCCTGATTACCGCCCGAATCCAGAAGATCTGCAGAGTTTTCAGGATCAACTGCAGAATGTACTGCGCCAAAAAGGCTACTAATTTTTTAGCGCGCTGTGCTGTGTGATTGATTAATAGGTGTCTGCGCGAATTGAGCAGACTGGCCAAGCACGATGAAATACCAAGGCGAGTCGCCCTCGCTCGGCTGGTTATCGTTTGTGCGCTTCGTGAATTGCCACGATCGAGAAGGTCAGCCCAGTGGCGTTTACCGACTCGTAGCCAGCGAGCTTGAGTTGCTCGGCTAGTGCTTGTTTGGTCGGAAAGTTTTCTATGGTGCCTGCTAGATAATCATAAGCACTTTTATCACCCGTCGCGATACCTGCTACGAGTGGTAGAATATACTTTAGATATAGGTAGTAAAATGGACGGAACCAGCGATCGGGTTGTGAAAATTCGAGCACGAAGAGCCGGCCGCCCGGCCGCAGTACGCGTAGGATTTCTTTCAGACCACGTTGACGGTCTTCGAAGTTACGCACTCCGAAAGAGATCGTCACCGCATCCACGGATGCATCGGGCAAGGGCAGGTCCATGCAGTCGCCAAAGTTAAACTCGATGTCCGAGTAAGCTGTGTGCTGTGTCTTCTTGCGTCGTGCCACTGCGAGCATCGGTTCGCAGAAGTCTAGGCCCTTAACGGCAACTGTAGAGCCGAGGCGGTCTCTGAGTTTGAAGGCGACATCACCGCTACCGGTGGCGAGATCAACCACGTCTTTTGGCGCACGGGATTTGACCATACGGGTGAGGACGCGCCTCCAATAGAAATCGATGCCGCCACTTAAGAGGTGATTGGCCACGTCGTAGCGTCCGGCGATACCGGCAAACATTTGGCTGACTGCTTTTCCTTCAGGCATAGGGAATAAAATTAGAAATTAGCGCGAGGCGTGTGAAGATGATAAATTGGCAAGATTGCCTAGAGTGAGATTGAAGTGGGCGCTCTTGTGGCGACTGTAGGAGGCATTTGGCTGTCGGTCAGCCTCAGTAATTAAGGATCCTTCTTCAAGCCTTCGATACTGCGCACCACCCATTTTGAGAGTTCCTTATCGGGGTCTTGTATCGCCAGTTTGCCAAGCCTGAAAACTGTTTGGCCGCTATTTCGATGAATTATAGTGAGGCCATGTTCGAATTCATTGAATTTTTCTTCGCAGAGTGACTGCATACTGCGGGTACTTTCGAGCGCGGCTTGAATGAGTGCCTCTTCGGCCAGCGGCTTGAACTCAAGCGTGAAGCCGTGCATCTTCTCAAATCCAGTGGCAAAGCGTTTGATGTCGGCACGCCAGACATCCTGTTGCAGATGTGCGCTCTGCTCTTTGAGCATGGTGAGAGTGGGCAGCGGATCCTCGACCATTTCGGCGGTCACATCGAAGCGTTTAATTGCACTGGAGGGCAGCTCAAATTTGAAATCACGGAACAGCTGCTCCAGCACCGTCATTAACCCGCGGGCGCCAGTACCTTCGGTGCTGGCCTTTTCGGCTATCGCGAGGATCGCTTGCGCAGTAATGTTGAAAGTGATCCCATAGCCGCGAAAATCATCGTAATATTGATTGAGAATGCTGCCTTCCGAGGTGGTCAAGATATGTGCCAGGTCTTGCGAGGAGAGGGCGCGGCAGGCTACGCGAACGGGCACGCGACCAATAAACTCAGGTTCAAATCCATATTTGGTGAAGTCGGTCGTCTCGGCATAGCGTAGATAGCTGGAGAGGTCCTCATCACTGTCTTGTTGAGCCGCGCCAAAGCCCATTTGGCTTTTGGTGAGTCGCTTTTTGATGGATTCGGCGAGCTTGTCGAATGCGCCGCTGACGATGAAGAGAATATTGCCAGTGTTGATGGACTTCCGTTGTGGGGATTTGCCACGCTGGACCTCCATCGATGCTTGCATTTGCGCCATTATATCGGTCGGGCTAAACAAGCTGACCCCAGTCTCCTCCATCAATTTGAGCAAGTTGATCTGCACGCCGCGCCCGGAGACATCACGGCCTCCGACACCTGCCTCGTTGGCGATTTTATCAATCTCATCGATAAAGATAATGCCGTGCTCGGCCAACTCGATATTGCCATCCGCAGCTTTGACTAGGTCACGCACCAGGTCTTCGACATCTGAGCCGACATAGCCGGTTTCAGAAAATTTGGTCGCATCTGCCTTCACGAACGGGACACCGATCAGTCGAGCGATGTTCTTAATCAAGTAGGTTTTACCCACTCCAGTCGGTCCGAGTAGTAAAATATTTTGCTTACTATACTCCTTTGCGAAAGTTTTTTTTCCAGATAAACTTTGGCGAACGTGATTATAATGATCGCAAATGGCTACTGAGAGTACTTTTTTTGCGTCGTCTTGACGAATGACAAATCGGTTCAAATAGTCTCTGACTTCTTTCGGTTTGAGGTGAAAATGACGAATTTTCTCAAGCGGGTCCATCGCACGGACTGCTTGATCCAGACTGGCTTCGTCGCCATCATCAACCCCAGCTTCGTTCAAAATATCAGATTCATTAAAGGTATGAGTCGACACCTTGACATTTGAATCTTTAAATAATTCACTTAGTTGACGTTGAATTTCTTCAAAAGGGTTGGGTGGTTCTTTATCGCTCATGTTTTCTAGTTTGACAGCTTATTTTCGATCAGAAGTATCGAACTAACAATAACTTTCGTTTTTCGTATCATCAATTTTCTAAAGCATTTATAGCATGTCTAATAACCTTACTAAACGCGATATCGTCTTAGATATCTATGAAAAAACCGACTTTGCACAAAAAGAAGTGCGTGAGTCAGTGCAATTAACGCTGGATGCCATCGCTACCGCCCTGAGTGAAGGGCGCAACGTAGAGCTCCGCAATTTCGGTGTCTTCGAAGTGCAAGTGCGTAAATCGCGCATTGGTCGCAACCCGAACAAGCCTGAAACAGACGTCGTCATTCCTACACGTGCCGTAATTAAGTTTAAAGCGGGCAAAGAATTGAAGTCAAAGCTCAAGGATTTAGACGTCGATTCGCTTTAGAACGGACGCTTTTCGTCCGCATATTCACAGTTCGAGGGCTTCTGCCATGCAGTTTCAGTCATTACCCGGTTTTCGGGAATTCTATCCAGATGCGTGTGCCCGCCGGAATCATATTTTCGGCCAGTGGCGACAAGTCGCGCGTGCATTTAACTTTCAGGAGTATGATGCGCCAGTACTAGAGCCTCTGGAGCTTTATATCGAGAAGTCGGGCGAGGAGATCGTCGGGCAGTTGTTTAATTTTGAAGATCGTGGCGGCCGTGCAGTGGCGTTGCGTCCAGAGATGACCCCGTCGTTGGCGCGTTTGATCGGTGCCAAGGCGAATAGTCTAAAACGGCCGATTAAGTGGTTTAATATCGGTGAGCACTATCGTTACGAGAAACCTCAGAAGGGGCGCTTGCGGGCATTCTATCAATTCAATGTCGATATTTTCGGTGAAGCGGGCCCTGCAGCCGATGCTGAGCTGATTGCACTGCTGGTTCAGGCATTGCGCACATTTGGGCTCGATTCGAAGGACTTTAAAGTGCGCCTGAGTGATCGTGACCTGTGGTTGCTGATCTTGGCAGCCGAAGGACTCGACGAAGCGGCGAGCGCGGCGGTGCTAGCTATTATTGATAAGCTAGAGCGCACCGATCGCGCAAAAGCAGTGGCGAAGCTGACTGAAGTACTGGGCGAGGAGGCTGAGGCCTTTCTCACTCGCGTGGAAGAGGTGATTGCGATTCGTGACTTCGACAGCCTATCGGCTTATATTCTTAATTTACCGCTGGAGGGCGATCTGGCTGAGCAGGCGCAGCAGCGCCTCGCGGATTGGCAGGCCTTACTGAGTGGTCTGGTGAGTTCCGGTGCCGGCGACTTTATTCAAATTGATCTAGGCATCGTCCGTGGTTTAGCGTACTACACTGGGTTTGTGTTTGAGGCATTTGAGGCCAGTGGCGAAGGGCGCGCGCTAGCTGGTGGTGGGCGTTACGATGCATTGGTCAAAAAACTAGGCGGGCCGGAAATGCCTGCGGTTGGTTTTGCGATGGGCGATGTAACTTTGGTGGATCTCCTTGAATCGAAGAAGCTCTTGGCAACGTATGTGGAGAGTCCTGACTTTATTGCCATTATCGGTGGTGTGGACGCGCGCGATGCGGCCTTGGGCGATGCGGCCTTGCTGCGCTCGATGGGCTATCGCGTCGATTATCCGTTGAAAGATCAGGGTTTCGGCAAGCAGTTCAAAGATGCCAACCAGAAGGGCGCGCGATTTGCGCTGATCTATGGCACGGACGAAATCGACAAAGGCGTGGTCAAGGTTCGTGATTTCTCAACTGGAGCCGAACAAGAGTATCCTCGCCAAAGTTTGGCGGAAATCGTGCCTGAGTTGATGGCCTCGGGGCTTTTTACGACTGAGCAATCGCACTGAACTGGATGCTAACGTTCTCTTTGAGAATAAGGCAGTGCGCTCGAAGCGACTATTCAGGTCGGGAGCGTGACTTAAATCTGCGTGGCCGAGGCTTGCACTGGTCGGGTATCTGTCTGCAGTCTGGATGGCTATGAAAGTGTACACCTACAAAAACTGCGATAGCTGTAAGAAAGCCACCAAATGGCTGAGGGAGCAGGGACTTGCCTTTGAGGAAATTGCGATCCGAGATACCCCGCCAAGTGTTGCAGAGCTACGAAAAATGCTCGGCTACCAAGCCGGGGAGTTACGTAAATTGTTCAACACTGCCGGTGGCGATTATCGAGCGCTAAAGATGAAAGACAAATTGCCGACCATGGCCGGCGACGATGCGCTGCAGTTACTCGCGAGTCGCGGTAATCTGGTTAAGCGCCCTTTTTTATTGGCGGACGGCTTCGGACTCGTCGGTTTCAAACAAGCGGATTGGGCATTGGCCTTCAGCCGCTAGAAATTTGGAGGCGACATGCAGGTGTCTGCCTGCGCTATCGAGTCAGTGTACCGCGCGTGACGCCTAGTTGGTTGATCAGTTTGAGTTCTTTCCAGAGCGTTTCGGCATCCATTTCTCCGCGTAGTAGCGCGTTGTAGTGTTCCATCGTGCGGCGCATTTCGTCGCCGCTTTCGTTGAGGAATTCAATCCGGAATGCGGCTGCGCCATTTTTCGCCATATCGAGGGCAAAGTCTGCACCAGTCTGCGCTTTCGAGTTAAATAAGGTGTTACGGCAGCCGGCGTCAGCTTTCAAGGGGTGCAGTGCGCCGACGCGGTCTTTGAGTTGCACCTGCTGGGTATCGCAGGGGCGGCCGCAGTCGCGGAAGTCTTTACCTTCAGAGAGGAAGGCGCAGAACACGCAGTGCTCCATGTGAAACATCGGCATGTGCTGGTGCAGTGTGATCTCAAACCAGCCAGGCTGGGACTTGCTCAGCAACGCGTCGAGTTGCGTGGTATTCAGATCGTAAGACGCGGTGAGGCGCTCCAGCTTCCAATGATCAATTAAGTAATTTGCCGTTAGATGATTCGCGACGTTGAGTGAGAAATCGCCGCGCATGCGATGTTGCGAAAGCGCGGTGAGGTGTTCGTGGTTGCGGGCGAGAAATCCGTCTGCGCCGCATTTCAGCAATTGTTTGGTAATGAAGTCCTCGCCGGTTTTGAACATACGTGGTGGCGCCACCCAAATCTCCCGTTTACGTCCATCTTGTTGCTCGGCTTCGCGGGCACGTTGCACGGCTTCGGCATATTTACGCGGATCTTCAAGCTCGATGTAAATTTCGGAGTAAGGCAGCGTGAGCGCCACGTCGAATTGCTCCCAGTTGCGCACGTAGGGAATTAAATAAGGCGTCGCTGCATTGGTAGTGGATGCGTTGTGTGCAACAGCTTCGGCGATCGGGCCTGGCGGCGCGAGTTGCCATCGTAGTGGTCGTGCGCGCAGGGCGATGAGTTGATTGATAGCATCGCGGCGCAGCTGATTGAGGGTCGAGGCTGGGATCATGCAGCCGTCAGCGAGTTGGTTGTCTAATGCTTCGAGGTAAAAGGCTGTGCTGCCGAGGCGTCCGAGTTGCTTGCCCAGTGTCGCCTCGTCGGTCGGGCGGTTCTGTGCGGCTTCGATCGCTTGGTTCGATTCAACTTCGACCACACGGCCTTCTTCGTCTTGTAGCGAGAGGACGAGTGGCTGACCAATCTGTCCGCAGACGGTGGCAGTGATTGGCCGCTTGTAGTTTGGTTGCTCGACTTCGTAGCTTTGACGCAGTGCTTTGTCGAGCGCAGGGTCCGAGGTCTTGTAAACGATGTCGCCAGCTGTCACGCGTTGCCAATTGATCGAGTCTCTGAGGAAACGGATAAAGCTTCGGTTCTTTTCGGTATCCACTGAAGTAATGCGTCCGCCTTCCTCGCGTTCGTCAGGGCGCCCACGGTCTAAGACCACGCCATCACCAGCTTTCACTTCATAATCGAGTGCCAGCCAGATTCCGTCGCGTTCAATACGCTCGACCACACCGAGGCGTAGCCCGCGCTTTTTGCCAAAGCGTGCATGCACTAATTTTTGATTATCGATGCCCTCAAGCCAACCAGTGGTCAAGCCACGCGAAAAAGTCATTTCCAAGGCGTAGCGACCATCTTGCTCGCTGAATGGTGCGAGCGGAGTCGCTTGTTCGGGGTAGCGTTTATTCCAAGCCGCATCCAGCGCTTTGCGATAGACGCTGGTCGTGGCGGCGACATATTCGGGTGCTTTGAGGCGGCCTTCGATTTTAAGACTCGCGACGCCGGCGTCGATGATGCCATCCATCGCATCGAGTCCAGCGAGATCCTGCGGGCTGAGTAAGTAGCGTTGATTGCGCAGGTCGATTGCTTCGCCGTCACTGAACAAGTCATACGGCATGCGGCAGGCTTGTGCGCATTCGCCGCGATTGGCTGAGCGGCCGCCGAGTGCTTCACTGGTCAAGCATTGGCCGGAATAAGCGACGCAGAGTGCACCGTGGACAAAAATCTCCAGCGGCATATCGAGGCCCTTTTTAAGCGTCTTTTCTTTAATCGCGTTGATCTCGTTGAGTGAACATTCACGCGCCAACACCACGACACTGGCACCGAGCTCTTCGGCAAAGTGCACACCCGCTTCGCTGGTGATGCTCATTTGGGTGGAGGCATGAATCGGGAAGTCGGGCGAGAGCTTGCGAATTAGTTGGCAAATGCCGATGTCTTGCACGATGGCGGCGTCGACTCCAGCACTGATGATCGAACGCAGGAAGTCCTCGGCATCTTCGAGCTCGTCGGAAAAGACCAGTGTGTTGAACGTTACGTAGCCCCGCACTCCGCGCTCATGCAGGTAAGCCATGAGATCGGGCAGGTCGGCTTGGGTGAAGTTTTTGCCGCGCATGCGGGCATTGAAGCGATCCAAGCCAAAGAAAATAGCATCCGCGCCATTTTCGACTGCAGCGCGCGCGCAGTCCCAATCCCCCGCAGGTGCAAGGATTTCAGGCTTATAAATAGTGGCGTGCGATAAGTCGCTATCGACGCCGAGGCGCTGTGGAATGAGTTTTGGCACGTAAAAAGAGTGGCTGGTGGGCAGATCGTGTAGAATGAAAAATCGAAGTGTTTATCTCAGCGCCTTTGCGCCTCTGCGCGAGATAAATTGGTGAAAGCCTAGGTTCTGCTATTTTCGCGTCGAGGCGCAGGGGCGCAGAGGTAGGATGATGTTAAGCGGGCTGTGTTAGGTTTGCTTGAGCAGTTCTTTAGTCCAACGCCGATGCGGGCCGGAGAGGGTGATGCTGTCGAGCTGGTCGAGGGCAATCCAGTTGAGGGCGGGCTGCGGGCTGAGGGCTGAGGGCTCTAATTTTAGAGGGTAGATGGTTTCTGTGATGCGCTTGTTGGTGATACCGCGGGTTTTTGTGGCGAGTGCTTTGCCGACTGTGGGCTTGGTCGAAAAGTGTGAAGTGGCAGGTAGCTCGTATTGGCCGGCTAGCTGTTTGGCGTTGTCGGGGATGCGGTGCAGCAGCAGCTTGCCGTCGTGGACGATCCAAAGCCGGTCAATTTGGACTTGCACGGTGGCTTTGCGCTGAATGTTGGGGATGCCGTCGGTGGTGCCTTGGGCCGCACCTTGGCAAAACTGCAATACCGGGCAGACGGTGCACAATGGGTTGCCCTTTTGGCAAACCGTGGCGCCGAGCTCCATCATTGCTTGGTTGTGGTCGCCGGGGGTTTGGATGTTGAGTACCGCATCGGCGGTGGGGGTGAAGGCTTTGACCGCCTCACCGTTGTTTTTAAAGGTCCGCGCATCATTGGTTAAGCGGGCAAGAATACGTACAACATTGCCGTCGACCACGGCCGCGGGGAAGTTTTGTGCGATCGAGCTAATCGCTGCTGAGGTGTAAGGGCCGATGCCGGGCAGCGCCTGCCACGCTTTGGCGGTCGTCGGTTTGGGATCGAGGGCGATGTATTCTTGGGCGAGTTTGTGTAAATTACGCGCGCGGCTGTAGTAGCCGAGGCCTTCCCAGTGCTTGAGCACAGCTTCGCTAGGTGCTTCGGCGAGTGCCTGGAAGTTGGGGAAGCGCTTTAGCCAGCGATCAAAGTAGGGCAGCATCGTCTTGATCTGCGTCTGCTGCGCCATCAGCTCGGACACCACGGTCTTGTAAAGCGACGGCTCAGTGCGCCAAGGCAGCGGGCGCTGCGCGGTAGTATACCAAGTGGCGAGGGCTTGTTGAAAGGCTTCAGGTTGTGAGAGCAGTGACATCTGGGAAAGTATGAAAGTGTAACGATGCGCTAGTAGTGTTATTCGTGCGAAGTTGGTGAACCGAAGGTTTGCCCTGGGTGCGCTTTGGGCAACTGAAAGAACAAACTAGCCGAAAAACTTTGGCCAGCTAAGGGTACAAGGTGAGAAAGTCTGCGCGGAGGTCGAACTTTGAATGCTGCGTTGTGATGATCGAGCGTTGCTTTGCGGCTGATTTTACTTTCTCGTTTCGGGTTTATATCACCATGCCGAAAAAGAAAACACATCTGACGGAGGACGAAGGTCCAAAAGTTAAAAAGATCTATACGATCAAGCTGACTCAAGAGCAGCTAGAGCATCTGGGGGAACAGTTGGATTCGGCGCCTGCGGGAAAGTGGGCGCATTACGACGTGGCTTACTCGCAGTTCGCGTTCAAGGGCGATGGGGTGAATGTAGTCGGCTATCAGAGCGGCAAGCTGGTGGTGCAGGGCAAGAAGACCGAAGACTTTGTGCGTGATGTCCTCGAAGCAGAAATCACTGGTGAGGCACGTCTCGGCTATGATGATGTGCATAACCCCGAGTGGTTCACTCTGCATGCGGGTTGTGATGAGAGCGGTAAGGGCGATTTATTTGGGCCATTGGTGGTCGCTTGTGTGGTCGCCGACGAGGGCATGGTGCGCGACTGGATCGAGGCGGGCGTGTGCGATAGTAAGAAAATTACCGACAATACCATTTTGAAGTTGGATAAAATAATTCGCCAAACCAAGGGCGTGGTGATCGCGACTGCGTTTGCGCGGATGACGAAATACAACCACCTGTATAAAAAGTTTGGCAGTAATTTGAACAAGCTGTTGGCATGGTACCATGGCCGCGGGCTGAATGAAGCGCTGGATAAGCGTCCGGCGCCGTGGGGCTTACTGGACCAATTTACTAAGCTGCCGCTAGTGGATGCGTATGTAGAAGATCGTAAAGATTTCAAGTTAGTCAGCCGCACCAAGGCGGAGTCCGACCCCGTAGTGGCGGCCGCATCGATCATCGCGCGTGCGATGTATGTGCGTGAAATGAAGCGACTGTCGGATGAGTTACAGCCGATTCTGGGCGAGCCATTGATGAAAGGGGCGAGCGCGAAAGTGCTTGAGCAGGCCAAGAAGATCGTCGCAGTCAAAGGGGCAGGCGAATTGGCGGGCTATGCGAAGATGCACTTCAAGACGGCCTACGAGGCACAAGGTCTAGAGCCACCCAAGAAGCCGGCCTGGTCGAAATTTAAATAAGGAGCACGGAGGGCATAAAACAGAGGTCAGTGCTTCTCTTTACACAGCAAAAAGCCCCGTCCATTGGACGGGGCTTTGTTGATTCAATTGAGTGTAATTACGCGCTTAGATCGAAGCGATCTAAGTTCATCACTTTGACCCAAGCCGCGACGAAGTCTTCGACGAAGGTTTGCTGGGCATCGTTGGAGGCATAGACCTCAGCGATGGCGCGCAGTTCGGAGTTTGAGCCGAAGACGAGATCCACTGCGGAGGCCATCCACTGGGTTTCGTTGCAGCCGTGTGCCTTGCCTTCGTAGAAGTGTGCGCAGCGGGGTGAGACTTTCCACTCGATGTTCATGTCGAGCAGGTTCACGAAAAAGTCATTCGTTAAGGTCTCAGGACGTTTGGTGAAAACGCCGAGCGGGGACTGCGCGGTGTTTGCATTTAGGACGCGCATGCCGCCGACCAGCACTGTCATTTCAGGTGCGGTGAGCGTCATCAATTGTGCCTTGTCGACCAAGAGTGCTTCGGCAGGCGTCTTGATATCGCTTTGTTGATAATTGCGGAATCCGTCTGCTTTAGGCTCAAGCACTGCAAACGAATCGATGTCGGTGTCCTCCTGAGTGGCATCCATTCGGCCAGGGCTGAATGGCACTTCGACTGCATTGCCAGCAGCTGACGCGGCTTGTTCCACTGCAGCGCAACCACCTAGCACGATCAGATCCGCCAGTGACACGCGTTTGCCGCCCGACTGTGAGCTGTTGAAGTCCGCTTGAATGCGCTCAAGGATTTGCAGTGACTTTGCGAGTGTCTCGGGGTTGTTCGCTGCCCAGTCCTTTTGCGGGGCGAGACGGATCCGAGCGCCGTTGGCACCGCCGCGTTTATCAGAATTGCGGAAGGTCGCTGCTGATGCCCATGCGGTACTGACTAGTTCTGCAATGGAGAGACCAGCGCCGAGTAGCGTGGCTTTCAGCGCTGCAATGTCTTGCGCGTCGATGAATGGATGGTCTGCAGCAGGAATCGGGTCCTGCCAGAGTTCTGTAGTCGCGGGCACTAGCGGGCCCACGTAGCGTGAAATCGGGCCCATGTCGCGGTGGGTTAATTTGAACCATGCTTTGGCGAAGGCGGTGGCAAATTCGTCTGGGTTCTCATGGAAACGCTTGGTGATGGGGGCATAGATCGGGTCCATTTTCAGCGCGAGGTCTGAGGTGAACATAATCGGTGCATGTCGCTTCGAGGGATCGTGTGCATCAGGCACAGAGTTCGCGGCGGCGCCATCGGCGGGCACCCATTGTGTGGCACCGGCAGGGCTTTTGGTTTGTACCCATTCGAAGCCGAAGAGTGTATCGAGGTAGCTGTTGTCCCATTTTGTTGGGGTCGCATTCCAGGCACCTTCTAAGCCGCTGCTGATGGTGTCGCCAGCATTGCCGCTGCCAAAGCTATTTTTCCAGCCGAGGCCTTGTTCTTCGATGCTAGCGGCTTCTGGTTCTGGGCCGACGTATTGATCGGGATCGGCCGCGCCATGCGCTTTGCCGAAGGTGTGACCGCCAGCAATCAAAGCGACGGTCTCTTCGTCATTCATTGCCATGCGGCCGAAGGTTTCGCGGATATCTCTGGCGGAGCCGAGTGGATCCGGCTCACCATTAGGGCCTTCAGGATTCACATAAATTAGGCCCATTTGCACCGCACCGAGTGGATTTTCGAGCTCTCGATCACCGCTGTAGCGTTCATCCGCGAGCCATTCACCTTCGGGTCCCCAGTAAATATCTTCGCCAGGCTCCCAGACGTCGGCTCTGCCACCAGAAAAACCACAGGTCTTGAACCCCATGGTTTCCAGCGCACAATTGCCAGCGAGTATCATTAGGTCGGCCCATGAAATTTTACGGCCATACTTTTGCTTGATCGGCCACAGTAGGCGCCGCGCTTTGTCGAGGTTGACGTTGTCGGGCCAGCTATTAAGAGGCGCGAAGCGCTGCGATCCAGTAATGGCTCCGCCGCGGCCGTCGGCGATCCGATAGGTGCCGGCACTGTGCCATGACATGCGAATGAAAAACGGGCCGTAGTGGCCATAGTCTGCTGGCCACCAAGCTTGCGAGTCTGTCATCAGCGCTTCTAGATCTTTGGTTAGGGCATCCAGATCGAGCGTCTTGAATTCCTCGACGTAGTCAAAGTCGTTGCCCATCGGGTCTGATAAGTTGGAGTGTTGGCGCAGCATTCTCAGGTTGAGCTGGTTCGGCCACCATTGCTCGTTGGATGAGGATGCAGTCGCATTATGGGCGCGGGAGCCGCCCATCACTGGGCACTTGCTTATATCTGACATATATTTTCTTGGTTTGATGAATGTGGATGAGTGCGAAAAAAAAAGTAAACTACGAATAAGTCTACGATAAACAAATATATAGGTAAAATATTACATGCTTATAAGTGCCATAGGCCTAGACTATCATGCAATTAAATCAGCTCAGACATTTCGTAGAGGTGGCGCGTGAGGAAAATTCCTTAGCAACCGCTGAGTTGTATCACTCGGCCGATTGTGTTGGCATCTTTTAAGTATCAAAAATTGAGTGCGACACAGCTTGCATTCAGGGAGCTAGTAAAGCAATTCTTCTACTGCGATAAGTAGTAGTCAGAATGATGCGAGGATGAATACACTACAACAACATGATTTCACACAACTACAGTCCGTCGATTACTTGATCGGGATTGATGAGGCGGGACGTGGTTGCTTGGCGGGGCCAGTGACCGCAGGTGTATGTGTGTTGACGCGTGATTTTTTTGAATCGAAGGAGGCAGTTGAGCTCAGTTCTGCGATTAATGATTCAAAGCAATTGAGTGCGCAGGCACGGGTGGCTCAATTAGCCATTATTGAACAGTTGCGCGATCAAGGCTTACTGGACTTCGAAGTCGCTTCGGCCTCAGTGCAAGAGATTGCGGAGTTCAATATTCTCGGTGCGACGCGCTTGGCGATGCGCCGAGCAGTTGCAGGATTGGCGGCGCGCGCGGAGGGCTGGGAATTGCCATTGGTGGCGGATGGGCCTTTGTTTGAGTCTGAGGGTGGTGTGCGAATTATTGTCGATGGGCGGCCGCTCAAGCCTTTCCCCTATACGCATACTGGCATTGTTAAGGGTGATGGCAAATCGCTGGTGATTGCGATGGCAAGTATTGCTGCAAAAGTTTCGCGTGATCACGTGCTGCTTAAATTGGCTAAACAGTATCCGGAATATGGCTTTGAGCAGCACAAAGGCTATGGTACTGCGGTGCATCGAGCCGCCTTGCATGCGCATGGAGCGACGCCGATCCATAGAGCCTTATTCTTACGCAAAGTGTTGAATTTGCAGCAACCTGAACTTACTTCGATTAAAACCAATTTGATCTAATGGCGGCCTCTGATCTAGACAAAATAGCGCAGCGAAATGTGCGGGCTTTTACACTGTTTCGGATGTTTTTCTCGGCGCGGTTTTATTATCCAGTTTATGCGCTGCTGTTTTTGGACTACGGTCTCACGCTCGAGCAGTTCGGTATCTTGAACGGTATTTGGGCGGCAACGATTGTGCTGCTCGAAGTCCCCTCGGGGGCATTGGCTGATACTTTAGGGCGGCGCAGGTTGCTGGTCGCAACTGGCATTTTTATGGTGCTGGAAATGTTGGTCCTGCTAGCGGCTCCGATTGGCGGCGGGGCGGTGTTGTTTTGGCTATTTGTGTTGAATCGTGTACTCAGTGGCGCGGCCGAGGCGGCGGCGAGTGGTGCGGATGAGGCGCTGGCCTATGATTCGCTTAAGGCTGCAGGGCAGGAACGCAGCTGGGGGCGTGTGCTTGAGCGTGTGCAGCGCGATACGTCGTTGGCATTTTTCGTGACTATGATGACCGGGGCAGCTGTCTATGATGCCGAGTTAGTCAATGCGGTGCTGCGGTTGTTCGGATCTGCCCAGTTTGTGGCACCTGAACAGTTGATTAAGGTGCCCATCTTTCTTTCCTTGCTGTCGTCGCTGATTGTGTTGGCGATGGCGTTGCGTATGCAAGAAGCCCCGCTTCAAGGGCAAGTGAGCGTGCGCGCGACGTTGGCGCATTCTTGGCAGCAGTCCGTTGCTGCGGGCAAATGGATCTGGCTAACTGCTTTCCCATTTGGAGTGCTCCTGGCGGCGATGGTTCTGGATAGTGTGGTGCGTCAGTTCCTGACATTGGCCAGCCAATATTGGAGCGTCATTGAGTTGCCGATCGCCAGTTATGGTTTAATCGGTTCGGGCATGGCGTTAATGGGGGTATTTGTGCCGAGGTTCGCACGGATACTTGCGGATACATATTCTCCAGTTCAGAACTTTGTGTTCGTCGGTGTGTGTGTATTGCTCGGGTTGATGGGGCTTTCAATGGCGCTTCCATACTGGGGGATTTTACCAACTATTCTATTATACGCGGGCATTCAAATAACGGGTTATTTGGTGAGCCGCTACCTGAACGAAACGGCGCCGTCTGAGCAGCGTGCGACGGTTTTGAGCTTTCGTGGACTATCGACCAGTTTCGTCTACGGTGGGGTGGCGTTGCTGTATGCGGGGTTGATCGTTTCGATTCGAAACGATCACTTACAGGGGGTCGATGGCGGCGGTGCGGCGGTTGAGGATGTAGTCTTTGTCGAATCGCTAGGGTGGTTTCCTAGTTTCTTCCTAGTACTATCGTTGTGTGTCTTTTTATCACACCGTTTTCGGTTTGGCAGATAGTCCTTGCTTACCTTATGTCCCGCGATGCCTAACCGTGTTCGCTTTTTTTCTGTTCATCGCGTACCGGATTGACGTAAATTGAGACATTGGCGATGGTATCTCCAAGATGCGCTTTAGCACGCTTCAGTGCTTTCGCGGTCGAAAGTGTCGGGTTGCTAGGCTCGTCGGTGAAGATGTTGCGGCCTTCGATCGTATCGTAGAGGCCAGAGTTTTGGAGGACACGAATCAAGTCGGCCTTCACTTCGCTGAGAATAAGGTAGCGGTTTTTGCCGGCCATGTACAGCAGCAGCTCTTCGAGTGCCATCACCGCAGTGGCATCCATATTGTGCGCATTACGCATTTTGAGGACGACGATTTTAAGGTTAGGATCTTCGCAGACACGACGCATTTGATCGCGGAACAGATCAGCCGCGCCGAAAAAAAGTTCACCTTCGACGTGTACAATCGACACTTCTGGTGTCCTGCGCTGCTCGGGCGTTTCGACTTCGGCAAGGTAGCCTTGATCATTAAAAGCATACTCAACCATCTCTGGTCGGGCGACTTTCTTCAGAAAGAGAATAATTGAGATGCCCACACCAGTGTAGATGGCGCTGTCGAGTGGCATCAGTAGGCCACTGATGAAGGTTGTGCCGAAAACGATGGCATCGGATTTGGTCGATCGAGTGACGATGCGTATTGCGTGCTTGTTTAACAGTGAGATGCCGATTGCAATGACGAGCACTGCCAGTGTGCATTGCGGGATAAAGTGTGTGTAGGGACCGAGGACAAAGGCTCCAATGAAAATAAGGGCACCACTAATAAAACTGCTCAGTACGCTGCGGCCTCCGCTTGTGGCGCTGAGTGACGAGCGCGTCAGGGAACCAGATGCGGGCATCCCAGATAAAAAGGCGCAGCCGATATTTGCCATGCCGATGGAGAACATTGCTTGATTGCCATCGAGACGTGCGCCGGTCTTTGCTGCTAGTGACTTGCCGATTGATAAGCCTTCTAAGATACAGAGCAGTGCGATCGCCAAAGCGGAGCTAGCGAGTAGCTGAATATCTTTAAGTGCGAGAGAGGGTGCTTGAAGTGACCAATTTGAGGCGTTGATGCTAGACAGGAAGGCGACGTCGGTATCTTGGCCAATGATGAGCGCAGTGAGCACTGAAAGTGTGATGAGACAAATCGCAACATTCGGCAGGGTCTTAAAGAAACGGTTGAGCGCGGCATATAGCACCATCGTGGTGAGACTGATGGCGACTGTTAACCAGTGGATGGAGCCGATGGAGGAGATCATCAGCGTCAGCGAATCGTAAAACGTCGCCCCGTTTTTTACTAAGTTAAGACCGAGTACCTTGGGGATTTGATTGGCAATAATAAGCAACGCCGCCGCGGTGATATAGCCTGTAATTACTGAGCGCGAAATATACTGCACAAAATTGGCTACCTTAAAATAGGCGCCCACCACGATAAATAAACCCACCATCAGAATCAACAATGGCACGAGACTGAGCATCTGTGTGCCTGCGATGCCGATGCCGGCAAAAGCACTCAGCAGCATGACTGAAGTCGCATTCGTCGGCCCTAGCGTGATATAGTGGCTCTTGGCAAAAATCGGCGCAACGACCGCCGCGATGGCCGAACCGTAGATCCCGTATTGAATCGGTAGGCCCGCAATCAACGCATACGCCATTCCTTGTGGAAATGCCAACAGAGCAACATTAAACCCCGCGCGCGTATCACCGACGAGATGACCCTTAAAGTCGTTTTGATAGCCCGAGAGTGACTTTCGGAGCGGAAAAAAGTCGAGGCCGTCATACTCCTTTGCCGCAATTGCGGCTTGTTTTAAATATTGAAAAATCGAGGACACTGCAGATTCGGTTTCAGACGACTGTGGGCGTGATTTTTATCAAATGCAATCTTACTGTCCGTTTGGGTAAAGTGTCGCCATGACTTCGGCGTGCAGCGGCGCTTTGGCTGCGATGATACAGCGTTCGTCGAACGCGTCGCCACCTTTCCAGCCAGTTACGGTGAAGCCCGCACCCTGCAGGCAGGGGATGATCGCTGCACAGTCCCAAATTTCCATCATCGGATCGCACATGATGTCGGTGAAGCCCGAGCAGAGCAGGATGTAGCCACCTGCATCGCCCCAAGAGCGGTAGAGTGCGGCTTTGGGAGGTAAGGCAGTCCAGTCGGCATTATTTTGCCAAAGTGTGGTACGAATCGGATCTGTGGTGCACAAGGTTGCTTCGCCCAGTGGGCAGGCATCGCGTCCAGTGACGGGCTTGCCATTGAGTGTCGTCGTTTCACAGTCGCCGATTACGAGTTGTTTGAGTACAGGCTGATTAATGGCACCGATCACGGGACGGCCTTTGTAAAGCAGGGCGATCAAGGTTGCGAACAACGGTACACCGGAAATGAAAGACTTGGTGCCGTCCACTGGGTCGAGCACCCACACAAAATCCGCATCGTCGCGCTCGCTGCCGTATTCTTCACCAATGATACCATGCTCTGGGTAGCGCTCGACGAGAATTTCGCGAATACGTTTCTCAGCATTTTGGTCGGCCAGTGTTACTGGTGTCTTGTCGGATTTACGCTCGATTTCGACATCTGGCCCGTAGTGTGGCAGGATTTCTTTGGAAGCCTCTTCGCAAAGGTAGGCTATAAAATCAATGAATTCGTCTTTTTGGGCGCGTGTGAGTTGTGACATATCGACTGGTAGTACGTATTGGAAATCGTGTAATGTGTGGTGTGATGGATGCTCTGGCAACCGTAGACTCAGCGGAATTTAAACTACGATTGGTAGGGGCAGGCTAGCGTTGGAAAAATCAGTATCACTGGGAGTTTTTTATTCGAGGTGTAGTTTTTGTTTGGTCAGATATTTCACTTTGTGAAATCCGGTCTTGTCGTGCTTGCGCAGTCAGAACAACGTTCACTACGTGATTGATACGCCCATACATGTGATTGATTTTGAAGGCAGCCGCCAGAGTGGTATTGTTGAGTATGGCGTGGTCACCCTAGCTGGGGCGAAGATCGTGGCGACTTACACACGGCTGTGCGCTGCAGTTGGTACGATCAGTGATCGAGATCGTCAGCAGCACGGCATTTCGGAACAGGCTGCCGCAGAGCAGGCGTGTTTTGATACAGAGTGGGATTTTTTTGCGCAACTGCGTGCGACGGGGCCGCTCTGTGCGCATAATGCGGCGGTGGAAGATGGCTTGTTGCGTAGCGTTTGGCCGTATCCACGCAGTTCGCCCGATTTCTCGGCAGTGGGTCGATCGATCGCTAGTTGGGGGCCATGGTTGGATACCTTGTATCTGTATCGTCGTATTTACCCACAACTTGACAGCCATAAGCTTGGCGACCTGATCCTGCTGTTTGATTTACAGACGTCGTTAGATAAACATGCCGCGCTGTATTGTCCTGTAAAACGCCGTCATTATCATTGCGCGCTGTACGACACGCTCGCTTCTGCTTTATTGTTGCGTCGTCTGTATGATGAGCCAGATCTTGATTCGCTGAGCTTGCACTGGTTGTTTTTACACAGCTCTTCGACCGACGCGGGTCGCGATGCGATCGGCCAACAAGACCTTTTTTAGAATCGAATGAGTCATCTGCCTACTATTGTTTTTTTTGGATCGGATGCGATCTGCCTGCCTGTGTTGAATTACTTAAAGCATGAAGCTGCGGGCGAATGTGTGCTGCGTGCAGTGGTCTCGCAGCCAGACCGGCGTCAGGGGCGTGGTAAGCAGTTGCAGCCGAACGCGGTTGCAGCCTGGGCGTTGGCGAATGGCGTCGAGCTGTTGCAGCCCGAACAACCGACGCGAGAATTAGCCGACTGGATGGTGGCCGAGGGGATCGCGGTGGCACTGGTCATGGCCTATGGGCATTTCTTGCAGCAGCCTTTGCGCGAGGCTGCAGAGTATGGCATGTTAAACTTTCACGGCTCACTGCTTCCGCAGTATCGTGGCGCTTCGCCGGTAGAGACCGCGCTGGCCTCTGGTGACGCCGAAACGGGCGTGGGCCTCATGCAGGTCGTCAAAGAAATGGATGCTGGCGGCGTGGCTGACTTCGAAGCCGTTCGTATTGGCGAACAGGATACAGGGCCGGAGTTGCGCGTCAAAGTGGGCGAGGCGGTGCTGCCGCTATTGCGTCGTAATTTGGCGGCGATGCTGGCGGGCGAGCTACAGTTTAAACAGCAGGATTTAGCGCAAGTCACGTATTGTCGAAAGATGTGCAAGGAAGACGGGGCCGTCGACTTCACCTTGCCAGCGGTTGCGATCTATAATCGCTTGCGAGCGTTTACGCCCTGGCCAGGCGGGTATTTTGATCATGGCGAGGTGCGGATTAAGATCGGTCGAGCCAGTGTCGACATTGATGGATCCACATCTGCTGAGCCAGGCACGGTATTGAGTTCTAGCCCCGTACTGCGTGTGGCTACAGGTGACGGTGTGCTTTGCTGCCATGAACTGCAGCGCCCTGGCGCGCGGATGCTTCCTGTTGCGGATTTTCTGTGTGGCTATTCACTCACTGAGGGCGATCGATTGATTGGTGGGACAGCAGAGCCATTGGTACGTAACGAACCTTCAAGGCTTTGATGCCTCTATTTGCCTTGGTTTAATTGTTTGAGTGCCAACGCTTCAGCTGAGCGGGTGACCTGCGTCGGGCAAATGCTTTTTTAGCATTATTCGCAGCAACAGGATTTCGTCGCTGGTATTGGCAGTTGTCTGTGGTAGAGGGAGATTAGCAAAATGAGTATCATGGCGATACCACTGGCGTGTTGCCACCATTCTGGTTGCATAGTGGCGTGCTGATGCACGCTGTGCTCGATGGTTTGTGTGCCGAGTACGCCGAGAGTGCTGTTAAGCAGCCCACCGGCGATCCATGCGATGACAATGAGACTGCCGAGGTAAATCAACGTGGCCTTGCGACCGAGCATTTTCCAGAGGGTGATGACTGTTGCGGTATTGGTGGCTGGCCCGGTGATTAAAAAAATCAGGGCTGCGCCCGGCGAAAGTCCAGCGGCCATCAGCGCATATGCCATCGGGATCGATGCAGTCGCGCAAATGTAGAGCGGTAGGCTGATCGCCGTAGCGAGTAAGAAGGCGAGCGGACCGGTGCTGAAGTGGCCACTGATCAAATCGGGCGGAAGCAGTGTCGTGATAAGCCCGGCAAGCGCTAGGCCGATCAGTAGTGCGAAGGCTAGGTCGGCTGGTAGGTCGATGAAGCCGTAACGGAGCGCGGTTGAGAGGCGGGAGGGCTGAGGGTTAGAGACCTGAGGCTTGAGGGCAGAGACTTGAGGTGTCTTAATCATACTTATACTCGTAATCTTACTCGGCGTTGATTGGGGATTTAGATTAGGAGTAAGATTAGGGCTCAGGTTTGAGGCTGGAGAGCTGGGCGGAGCGTTTTCCTCCACCCGGTTATTGCAAAATAGCTCGATCAGGAATCCGGTGACGATGCCTGAGATGAAAGCGACTGCGACGCGCACCGTGGCGAAGAGGCCACCCATCAGGGAATAGGTCGCTAGGATGCTATCGACGCCAGTTTGTGGGGTGGAGCTAAGGAATGCGGCGGTAGCTCCGCGGCTCGCACCGCTCTTGTGCAGAGAGGCGGCGACTGGTATCACGGAGCAAGAGCAGAGTGGCATAGGAACGCCGATCAAGCAGGCTTTGAACACTGCACCGAGGCCAGGCTTGCCTAGTAGGTGTTGCACCTGTTCTTTGCGAATTAAAATATGCAGTAGACCTGCGATCACGAATCCGAAGATCAAGTAAGGCGCCATCTCTGCGACCATGTACCATGTGTTGAGGGCGAATGCTTTGAGGAATGCGATCATGTTAAAAGAGAAGATAATAATTAGTCGCCAAATGGTCATTTCGCCAGCCTCATCTTGAGAATTAGCATGCAGCGCGCAGATGGTGAACAGTCTGGGGATTGCCGCGCAAGGGGATTGCAGTGGGTGCTCAGCAAAGCACTGAAGGCAGAATGAACAATCAGGTGGACTTGAAAAATGATCTTGGCGTGCGGCGCTCTAAGAGTGATCGTGGTTGCATGGCTAGTTCTACGGTTGAAGATTATATTAAGCACATATACCTCATTTCTGAGAAATCGGGAAAGGATCAGGTTTCGATGGGCAGTGTTGCTGAAGCCTTGGGGGTCGTGCCTGGTACCGCGACCACGATGGTCAAGGCATTGGCCGATGCCGGTCTGGTCGACTATGCGCCGCGGGTCGGAGTCCATTTGTCGGTGCATGGCCGCAAGCTGGCACTGCATGTGTTGCGGCGGCATCGTTTGATTGAGCAGTTTCTAGTCGAGGTACTTGGCTTTGATTGGTCGGAGGTACATGCAGAGGCCGAGTGCATGGAGCATGTAGTTTCGGATCTATTGCTTGAGCGGATCGATCAATATCTGGGTCATCCCACAGAGGATCCGCATGGAGACCCGATCCCTTCGGCAGCAGGTGAGTTATTGCACGGCAACTCAGAGAGTTTGGAAGCGTGCTCTTTGGATACGCAGCTTTCTGTGGCGCGTATAACCGACCAAGACCCTGACTTTTTGCAATACATCGCCAGTGCTGGGCTCAACCTCGGCGTGTCCTTGCGCGTGGTGGCGCGCAACTTGAGCTCAGAATCTGTGCGTCTCGAAGTCGGGCCAGCGAATGAGAGCCTAACTTTGGGCTTGGGCGCAGCGGCTAAAGTGTTGGTGCGCGAGGTTTAATCTGAATTCTTCCGTTTTCGGCGTGCGACGAAAGTGGCGTTACTGAGGAAGACGAGACCCTGATTGGCCGTGATTTGACGCAGTGTACGCATCGCTCCATTGATCGTGTTGAGCTGTGGATTCGTCTTGGGCTCTTGCACCTTTAATAGGATGAGCGGCGCGAGCAGGCTGCCCAGAATAGAGGTCACGATGGCTCCGCGATAGACCGTGATGATCTCGATATCTATGCCGTCGGCACGACTGAGGATAATGCCAGCGAGCATGGCGGCGATCGTGGCCGCGATGGAGGTCGTGGTTAAATTTAAGCTGATGCCTGCGGCTCGGTTACTTTCTGGGATTAGCTTCAAGAGCAGATTAAAGGAGGCTAGCAGGTATCCAATTGCCATCGCGCCTCCCCAGATCCAGATCGCATACATCCAGTTCAAAGAATTGACTGTCAGAAATGCCCAGCCAATATCGCCACAGCGCCAGGCAATAAAGCAAATGATCAATACTGGGATTGCCCCATGTCGATCGATGAGTTGGCCCCAGAGACGAGAAGCGACCATTCCTGAGATTGTCGCAGTGATGGTGTACCCAGTGAATGCCGCAGGTGAGACACCTAATTGATTGAGTGCATACAGAGGCGTAATTGCCCCACTAAATGCCATCCAAAAGCCAGCGTATGTGCCGAACAGCACAAAGCGCAGCAGCGGTGTCTCTTTGCGCAGACTGCTGATCTCGTTGATCCAATTTGTATTTGTAATAGCACCGCCAGTTGGATCTTTGGAGACGATCCGGTGCTGGATGAGCATCGAAATAAAGCGCCCGAAGACTGCGATGCCTGCTAAAATTAAATACCCGGTGCGGGAGGCATCGAAAGTATACAGCAGCAAGAGGCTCAGTAGCATGTAGCACAAGTTACTGATACTGGTGCTGTGGTTTCGGTTGCCCATATAGCGCCCACGGATGCGTGAGGGCACGAAGCAACTGAGCCATGCCATCCAACTAACCTGCAGGAAAGAGGCGGAAAGCGAGACGAAGCCAAAAAAGATGGTGAAGAACAGCCCCACTACATCAGGATCGTCCACGGGTAAAAAAGCAATGCCCACCAAGCCGCTCATCCAAAGGCCGGTGTTGAGCCAGCCTTGGCTAAGGGTGAGGTCGCGTGTGCGCATGAAGCGGCCGATGAATGGAATCAGCAGAATGTGGATTGCATTGGCTAGTGCGGGCATGGCCGCGATCATACCAAACCAAAAAGGGCCTACATTAAAATATGCATTTAGCAGCCCGGCCATTAGGAAGCCGCCCGGGAGGGAGAGGATCGTCCACGGTGTCGCGCACAAGCCCTCGATGGTGCTATTATGCAAATTACGCCGTGTCTGGCTCATTCTCTGATGCATTGTGACCCGACTAGTGCATCTGCGCGGGGTAGTAGATGCTGAGTGCTTGGATGCTTTCGGTCAGAGCGGTCGCATGTGCTGTGTCGGCATTCTGCTTGGCTTTCATGGCCGCTAGGATGACGGCGTGGTGCTTGAAGAGGCGCTCGGCGTAATCGGCTTGGCTGGGCTTGACACGCTGTGTTAGGTAGTAATCGCTGATGGTCTCGATGATTTTTTGTGCGTGCTGCTCTTTGTTGAGCACCCATCGAGTGGATTGATTGTTCGACTGAGCATCCGTCTTACCTGCCAAATCGGCTAGCATATGGGTTGCTTTGGTCACCGTTGCGGCGTCTTCGAGCATGCTGTCGACACGAGCGCTATCGTTGTAGATCCCGCAAGGAACTTGGCAGTGCGCCTCAACAGTTTGCGCAACAATAAAGGGTACGCTTAGGAGGGAGAGTGCGAGTGCGAATTTGTTGAGTTTTGCTGTCTTCATGTTTTTGGAAGAGAATGACTGGTGGTTAAATCGTTGAGCGAAAACGGCTTTGTTTACTCTCGAATGTCGGTAGGGATCTTATTCTCAACAGGAATGATGAGCAGAGGGGTCTTTGATTTAACCCATACATTTTGCTCCTTAAAGAATTTAGCTGAAATCACCTCGCAGGCTTCACCGATTGTTTCGATGGGCATGCGGATGCCTTTGGGCGTAGTGTTAAATTCATGGGCGGCACTGTGAATACGACTTGCGGTCGTTGCGATATCGTCCTCCTCCGGAATTTGAGCGATCCAGCCGACGATATCTTTTTCTTTTAGTGAGCCGTCGGGGTCGGAAACCAGCAGGACGTTTTGCTTCTTAACTGCCGGCGGGCGTAGAGCCTTTTCTTCTTCTTCTGCTTTGAGTTCCATTTCGATTTCTTGCATGATGCCAGCGATCTTGCGGATGTCGGGCTCGTTGCGTTGCAGGATAAACTTGAGGGTCTCGATGTCGATTTTAGGCATGGTGGGAAATTGTTAATAGTGTAAAAGTGTGCAGGTCTTAAAGTTCGCTATCAGGTGTGGGATTGTGGCATCGGGCAATCGAAAAGTGCGTGAATTTATTTTTCGTAGATTAGTTCGGCTCGATTAAGTGCCGGGCTCAGGGCATCCATCGAGTCGATGAATGTGTAGTCGGGAGTAAGGCCCCAGTTCCAGGTTTTGCCGAGGATGTAGTACTGCACTGATAGTGCTTGGTCGCTGCTGGGAATGCCGATGCTGTCGGATACCGTGCTGATGACGGCGGCAGTGTTATCGCCGCTGTGCTGCAGTTGTGCGATCACAACGAGATTTTCGCTGGTGCGGTACACAGTGTTAATTTGGATACTCCAACCGGCGTCGGGTGTGTCGAGACGAATGGAGATGTCTTGTTGTTTCTGAATGCTGGCAGGCTTGGCCTCTTGTGGCTTGTCGAGTGAGCCTGCGACGACGAGGGTATGCTGTTTTGGGTTTAAATGTTGGCGGATGATGCGGTTGACTTGTTCGGCTGTGACAGTTCGCAAGTGCTGCGGGTATTCATCGATATACTCAGGGCCGAATCCGCGTTGCACGAAGCTGAGCACTTGCCCAGCGACCCTAGCTGTAGTCGAGAGCCCAACCAAATAAGCACCAGAGAGTGTATCGATTGCTTTCTCTACTTCGGCTGGATTGATACCTTGCTCATACCATTCGGTAAAGACGGCATCGGTCGCGGCTAGGCCTTGATCGAGTAGGCCGGGCGAAAAGCTGGCGCTGAGGCTCCAGTTGCCGGGTGTGAGAATATCGCCACTGTGACCAGAGCGGATGCTGTAAGTTAGGCCTTGTTTCTTGCGTACTGCTTGCATGAGGCGGGAGTTGAAGCTGCCGCCAAGTATGTAGTTGCCGAGCATGAATGGGATGTAGTCGTCGTCGGTGCGTTGGATACCAGTGTTTTGTGCGTAGTGTACTGCGACACTGGTTTTATCAGCGATGTAGATACGCTTAGATTGTTGATTGTTTCTCAGTTGGGCGGGTAGCTCGGCTGGGTAATCCACACCTCCGCTCCAGCCCTCGAAGGCAAATTCGACTGCGGCGGTGAGTTGCTCGAAGTCAATATCGCCAGCGAAGACCAGTCGCATCGATTTTGGGCCGTAGTGATCGGCATGGAACTGTGTGATGTCGGTAATGCTGGTGGCCTCTAGGTCTTCGAGTAGCACATCGATTTTTTCGGAGTAATTCGGGTGGCCTTTCGGGTAAAGCAGACGTGCGACTTGTGCGTTGGCTCTGTAGTCAGGATTGTCGATGGCTTGCAGTAGCCCCGCGCTTTGTCGGCTCTTTAACGTTTCGAGCACCTCGGGATCGAATGCTGGCTCGCGCAATTGTTCGGCGAGCAGCCCCATGACTGCACCAGCATCTTCGCGAAGGAATTGACCGGCAAAGCCGAGGCTGTGTGCATTCGCTAAAAATCCGATATCAGCACCGAGGGTGTCAAGACGCTCGGCGATCGCAAAGCGGTCGTTGCGCTGGGTGCCTTTGTCGAGCATCAACGCGGTCAGGCCGGCGAGAGTGGGGGCGTCGACTGGGCTGAGTGTCTCGCCAGCAGCAAAGCTGCCGACGAAAGAGACGACGTCGTGGATTGGCATATCGATGGCGATGATCTCGATGCCGGCAATGGTGGCGCGCTGCATGTGGCTTGAGAAATCGACTAGCGCTGCTTCGCTGGCACTGCTGTGAGCGTTTATTTCGGGGGCGTTGTGGCTCGGGCCAAAGACGGCAGGATCGCGGAAGTAGTTCGGCCCATGAGAGCTGTGGCTGAGTTGCGCTACAGTGCTCGACTGCTGTGGAACGAACCAGCCGGTGGTGCTATGATTGCGGATGAAATATTTGGCAGCGACGCGTTTGATCTCTTTGGCAGTTACATTTTGAATTGTTTTCGGGAGGTTGACGTAGTTGGTCCAATCACCCATGGCGATGGCTTCGTTGATTTGGTCGGCAATCGCATAGGGGCCATCACGGCCGTAAACGGTGTTGGCTTGAATGACCGATTTGGCGCGCGCCAGTTCGTCTGCGGTGACGCCACCGCCAATTAGTTTTTTGATCTCATTAAGGATGATAGCTTCTGTCTCTTCGTGAGTGGCTTCGGCAGTTAAATAAGCACCGAGTGTAAAGAGGCTGGGGTCGCGAAGCTGTGGTGCATAAGTGAAGGTGGAACTGGCTTTGCCTTGGTCTTCAAGTGCGCGATAGAGGCGGCCGGTTTTGTCGGCACCGACGATTTGCTCAATTAAAGAGAGCGCTGCCCAGTCTGCATGGGCACCGGCAGGTGCTTTGAATGCGGTCATCACGACGCCGACTTGGCCGCTGCGTTCGATTATCAGTCGACGGGGGCCGAGTTGCTTGGGCTCGATGGTTTCTACCACGGGAATCGTGTGTGGTGCTTTGGGCACCGCACCGTAAAATTGCTGCACAGCTTCGAGAGTGGCATCAATGTCGAAGCCGCCGATCACGGTGAGCACTGCGTTTTCGGGCCAGTAAAAGTCATCATAAAAAGCCCGCAACTTTTCGGGAGTAGTGCTCTCGATGTCTGAACGCCAGCCGATGGTCGGGTGTGTGTAGGGGTGTGCGACGAAGGCAGCCGAATAGATTTCTTTAATCAAGGTGCTGACGGGGCTGTTCTCGCCGCGTTCGTATTCGTTGCGCACGACGGTCATTTCAGAGGCGAGGTCTGCTTCGCGGATGCGCAGATTGCGCATGCGGTCGGCCTCTAGCTCGATGGTGTGTGCGACATATTCGCTCGGCAGCGTCGCGTAATAGTTGGTGCGGTCGAAATAGGTGGTGGCATTTGAACGCGCGCCGATACGTTCCATTTCACTGGAATAGTCAGAGCCGTCACTGCTATTAAAGCGGTCGGTGCCTTTGAACATCATGTGTTCCAGGATGTGGGTCGCGCCGGTCGTGCCAGCCACTTCATTGCGTGCGCCGACTTGGTAGGTGACCATCACGGTCGCGACGGGCAGGCCTGGGTTAGGCATTAGCAGCACGCGTAGCCCATTCTCGCTGAGGCGGTATTCCTGTATGCCATCGAGCGTCTGGATGTGTTCAATCCCTTGTGGGAGCCCCGATAGGACAGAACAGAGGGCAAATGTGTAAGTGCTGGCTAAGGTGTAGAAAAGCTTCATAATTCGTATAGAGTGGAGTCCATCAGGCACGAGTAAAAGTTCCTAGCGAATTACTGCAAGCATCGCGCGGGCTCATTCTGCATTTTATTTGTGTGAGCGCGGTGGGCATACAAAAAAGCGCATGCCGGAGTGGCATACGCTTTTTGCAAGGACTGGCGTGAAGACCTACTCTTCGCCTGCGTTGACCACTTCTTCTTCTAGCTCTTCGAGGCGGTTGAGATCCTTCGAGGTCAATAGATCAATCAGCTTTTTGATCGCTGGAGTGAGCACGCGGCCCTTGCGGTGGATTAATGCCAGTGGTCGCTTGTAGGTCTGATTCCTGAATTTAAGCACTTTGAGTAAGCCTTGTGCCTCTTCGCGAATGACCGTCGTTTGGGGTAGGATTGCGATGCCGGCGTTGATCTCGACCGCGCGCTTCACGGTTTCGACATTGTCGAACTCCATGACTGGTTCGGCTTCGATGTTGGCTTCTTTAAAGATAATATCGGTCGCTTTACGAGTTGGTATATCTGGTTCGAAACCAATGAATTTCTGGCCGGCCACATCTTGGATGTCGACGCTTTTGCGCTGCGCGAACGGATGTTCAGGGCTGACGACCAAAACAAGAATATCGTCGTGGAAGGGCAGCACCTCCAGTTGCTTGTGCTTCTGTGGGTAGGCGATCAGGCCCAAGTCGATGGAATTGGTCAGAATGTCTTCGTAAACCATATTGGCACGGCGATATTCCACGCGGATATTGACTTCTGGGAATTTGGCTAAAAAGACTTTTACGTAGGGAGGTAACTCATGCAGGCCAATACTATAAACGGTGGAAATGTGGATCGTGCCGCTGATGACTTTCTTCATCTCCTGCAACTCACTGTTGAGCTTATCGTACAGGTAAAGGATCTCTTTGGCTGATTCGTAGAGCTTTTGACCTTCGCGTGTGAGGCGAAATTGCTTCTGGCTGCGATCAACAATGAGTATGCTGAAATGCTTTTCCATCGCACGTAGTTGTTGGCTTACGGCAGATTGTGTGATTCCGTTTAGCTTTGCAGCGCGTGAGAAACTTTCACTCTCCACAAGATCGGAAAAAATCTTAAAGTTTTCAATATGCATGTAATGACTATAAACTCACCTAATGGTACTGCAATACCATAAGCAGCTTTTCTTATTTAAAAGTATAAAACTTAATATCTCAGCTAATAGATTATGATTTCCTTTGAAGCCTTTGAAAGTAATTTAAAACAGGTTAAAACTCGTATTAACACCGCCTGTGTCGGAGTGGGCCGCGCGGTCGACAGCGTTCAACTGCTACCCGTCACCAAAAACCATCCGTTGGATGCGGTGCTGTATGCAGTTCGTGCTGGCTTGACGGCAGTGGGCGAGAACCGTGTGCAAGAAGCGAGCCAGAAGCATGCACAATATTCGGGCGAGGTGCGTTGGGAGTTAATCGGTCATTTGCAGTCGAATAAGGCGAAAGACGCCGTGGCGATGTTTGATCGAGTGCAGTCGGTGGATTCACTGAAGTTGTTAAATCGCCTCAATCGCTGTGCCGCGCAGGCGGAAAAAAAGCTCTCCATTCTGCTGCAATGCAATACCGGTGCCGATCCCAACAAGCACGGTTTCAGTGTCGGCGAGATGAAGGCGGCGCTGGAGGCAGCCGTTGCAGCCGAGTCTTTACAAGTTGACGGCTTGATGACCATTGCGCCGCTCGACGATGATCTTGATGTGGCCAAGGCAGCGTTCGAGGGCTTGCGTGATCTGCGCGATCGGCTGTCGGTTGAGTATCAGCTGCCGTTGACTGAGCTCTCGATGGGCATGACTGGTGACCTGGAAGTGGCGATTGCCGCGGGTTCGACGCAGATTCGTGTCGGCACGGCGTTGTATGGTATAAGAGAGCTGAGAGCTGAGACTTGAGAGCTGAGAGCTGAGACTTGAGAGTGAGAAGTGCTCGGTCAAAAATCCCCGATCGCACGATCGAGGCCAGCTACGCAACCGATCGTGGCCTCGGTCGTCACAGTCTGTTGCAAAACCCATTTTTTTGCCACAATCACGCGGTGCGGTTTGATTACAGGAATCGGGATTTTGTGCAACAGTCTGGTCAGACGGGGGGATTGTGCCCCAAAATATTTTCCGGTCTTGCCGATGGAATCGGCTCGTATCCATTTGCGATAGTGACTTAGGTGTAGGTTGTCATTCTTTTATCAACGCAGTGAATACCGAAAAAACTTATACCCTTAGGGATCTAGAAACGACCGAATTTAGTGGCACTCCGCTGGCTGTGATCGGCTATCCGATCCAACATTCAGTCAGCCCAGCAATGCATAATGCGGCGTTGGCAAAGTTGAGAGAGACTGACTCGCGTTTCACTGATTGGGCCTATTATCGTTTCGACATTGCGCCCAAGGATTTCGCTGAGGCCTTAGCGCTGTTTCATCAGCGGAGCTTTGGGGGACTGAACCTGACGATCCCGCATAAGGTGCAAGCGCTGGATTTGATTCAAGGCATTTCGCCTGATGCGCAAAGTATGGGGGCGGTAAATACACTGGTTTGGAATGAACTCGGTTATGATGGCTTTAATACCGACGGCTATGGCTTGTCGCGTGGACTGGAGTTGGACCTGGGTGTGGCGCTGAAAGATGCCAATGTGATTTTGCTTGGTTCGGGTGGCGCGGCGCGAGCGGCTGCGGTGCAGTGTAAGCTTTCGGGTTGCGCGCAATTATATGTCGGCAATCGTACGCCCGAGCGGTTACAGGATTTGCTGGCAGTGCTCGGCGGAGTATCGGGCAGCACGCCGACACGGACTTTTGCTTTGAATGAATTGCCGCAAGACTTGCCGGAGTGTGGCGTGGTGATCAATGCGACATCTCTGGGCCTACAATCCAGCGATCCCGCACCAATCGACGTGGCGCAACTGCCTGCGGGTTGGAAGGTCTATGATATGATTTATAATCCAACGAAGACTGCGTTGCTAGAGCAAGCCAGCGCGCGCGCGCTGCCGATTGCGAATGGCCTATCGATGCTCATCCATCAAGGTGCACGCGCGCTTGAATTGTGGTCGAACAGTAAAGTTGATGCCCATTCGATGATGGCTGCAGCCTGTCATTCTTTGCAACTTCCGCCCCGTTATGCTTGAGACTTTTACCTATATTAACGCCGACTACCCGTGGTTCTTCGCGGTCTTTAGCTTTATTTTTGGAGCGATTGTCGGGAGTTTTTTAAACGTCTGTATTTATCGTATCCCTGCGCAACGTTCGGTGGTCTTTCCCGGCTCGACCTGTGCCTGCGGGAAGCCAATTGCATGGTATAATAATATCCCGATTTTGACTTGGGTGTTTCTGCGTGGTCGCGCGAGTTGCTGTGGCGAGCAATTTAGCGCGCGCTATCCTGCAATCGAATTGCTTACAGCTGTGCTGTTTTATGCGTCATGGGTCATGCATCCCCCGGTTGTCGCGATTATCGGTTTCCTGTTCATTGCGTTTTTGATCTGTTCGACTTTTATCGATCTGGATCATATGATTATTCCGGATCGTTTCTCTATCGGTGGCATGCTGATTGGTGTGCTGCTGTCGATTTTATTTCCGTCATTGCAAGGCATTGAGGGCCACCCGATCATTGCGAATATCGAGTCTGGCGTGCACTCAATCATTGGTGCGCTGATTGGTGCGGGGCTAGTGTATTGGATCGCGGTACTCGGCGAGATCGTTTTTCGCAAGCCAGCAATGGGGGAGGGCGATGTCAAATTTGTCGGCTTTATTGGTGCATTCTGTGGTTGGCAGGGCGCAGTCTTTGCGATGTTTGGCGGAGCCTTTATCGGCAGTCTCATTTTACTGCCCGTATTATTGCTGGGGCGTATTTTCGGATGGGGTAGCTCGATTGAGAGCGAGGCCGCAGATGGGAGTGACGAGTTTGTCGCATTTGGATCGCAAGTACCTTTCGGTCCGATGCTGGCAGTCGGTGGGTTAATTTATTTTCTCGGTTTTGACCGCTATGTGGATGCATACTTTGCCGATTTTGTGGTCTCTTTCTTTGGCCAGTAAACGGATTTTAAACATTAGAATTGCTGGTGACTAGATTACAAAAAAATGGAGTAGAAGAGTTCCTCATCGTCAGCATGGCGTACTGTATGACTTGGGAGCTGGCGGGCACGCGAGCAGCCGAGAATTGGTCGGATATTCATGCATTTATTACTGGTGAGAATGCCTTGGATGAACTGCAACGTTGGACTATTGAGCTGTATGAGGAAGGCCCACCGACGGCACAAGAGGAACGCTCCATTCGTGCACGTATCGATGCCTACTTGCTGCAACCACGCGATGTCGCTTACTTTGGTAGCGGCATTCTCGAGCTCCTGCCTGAAGGCCTCCGTGATGCCGCTGCGACTCATAGTTTGATGCATGGCTTAGCCATGCCCTCCACTGAGTACGGCACACTGAAGACATGGGTGATGAGTTGGAAAATCGCTCAATATCATGCTCCGCAAGTGCGCGCCTTACCACTGGCCGAGCGTGAGCAAGACTTTGATCACTTTTTACAACAGCCTTACTTTATCGAGAGTTTCCGTCTATTCTGGCGGGTTGCTCCGAAGCGGCGTAATAATCAGCGTACACGTGTTTTAGTCAGTATTGGTGCGGCGTTGAGTCAGATGGTGCGCATCGATGAGGCGGCCGATTTTGATCTTTGGGCCGAGCGATTGACGGCATCGTGTCACTTTAGCTCACAGACAAAGGATGATCTTCGTTCGATGCTCGATAAAATGTGCGGCAGCACCTATGATATGGAGGAGTTGGCTTATCGATTGTTCGTCGATGCTCGCGAAATTGATCAACAGAATCTTCATGGCTTTATCCGCCGTTATCGTGATGAGCTCTCGGCATTGGCGCCAGAGCTTGCTCATAAGATGCAATTTGGCTCTGTCTGTGATGAGTGATGCTCAATCATTGGACGAAAAGGCGCTGCGCGCACTAGCGTCTGAGGGCTTCGAATCAATTTTCAACGGCAAAGACTTCACTGGATGAAAGGGGAGTCTCGACCAGTATGAGATCGCCGACGGCAGTATCACTAGCTTGAAGGGCGGCAATATTTATACCGCGCGGAAATACAGCGACTTCGTGTTTAAACTAGAGTTCAAAGCGCCCCGCGGTGGCAACAACGGCTTGGCCATCCGCTATCCCGGGCATGGCAACCCAGCTTACAGTGGCATGTGCGAACTTCAGGTGCTCGACAACACCGCCGAAAAGTATGCCGAGCTCGATCCCCGCCAATATCACGGCAGTGTTTACGGCTAGGCCGCTGCCGCCCGCGGTTACCTGCGAGCCGTCAACGAATGGAACTATCAAGTCGTGCGGGTGCAGGGCACCACCATTCAGGTGGAACTCAACGGCACGCCCATTGTCGGTGCCGACCTTGCCAGTATCACCGAATTCATGAGCCCCAAATTCAATTCGAAAATCCCAGAAGACGGACACCTCGGATTTGCCGGCGACGGCAAAGGCATCGTGTTTCGCAATCTCTGGGTTCGGGAGTTGAAGTAAATCAACCGGACTCCTCTGTCTAGCGATCGAATGTTTCTTCGATCGCGTTTTGCTGACGGGCGATATCATGCAGCGTGACGATACCCAGTAGCTTAGTTGGATCGTTACGGCTGACGATGGGCGCTTGCAGCACGTCTTTAATGACTAATGTATTCGCTGCGTCGCGGATGGAACTGTCTGGATAAATTTCGATGACCTTGTGCCCTTCGATCCATTGGCTGATCAGTTGTTCGTCATTCGCGGCCGCCATGTTTTGCAGCTCGTGATGCGTGATCACGCCGAGCAGTTCTTGTGAGTTGAATTCTGCGACTACGGGGTAGCCGTGGTGCTTGTGGCCGCCTGCTGTGATGTGCTCTAGGTTAGCTTTCGCGTCGAGAGTTCCGATCACGGTGCGGGAGTCGTGCGTCATGATCGTGCTGACGGGAAGATTGCGCCAATCCTGCTCGCCACGATACGCTGGGAGCTTTTTCAGGCTGATGCCGTCTTGTAAGAGCAGGGCATCGTAGATCGGTACTGGGCGCAGTTTCGCAGAGATAATATGAGCGAGGAAGTTGCCTACCATCAGCGGCAGAATCAGAGTGTAATTGGCGGTCACTTCAAAAATGATGATGACCGAAGTCAGCGGACATCGGATTACTGCCGCAAAAAAAGCGCCAGTGCCGAGTAGGGCGGCGCCCGCTGCGACCGATGGATCGGAGCCGAAAAATTGTACCAGTGCTACGCCGAACAAGCCGCCAAGCATACTGCCAATGAAAATGACCGGCGCGAAAATACCACCACTGCTTCCAGAAGCGTAACAGACAGTGGTCGCGACGATCTTACCAACCAATAAGAGCAATAGCACAGTCCAAGTCAGGTTGCCATGCAGTGCTGCATTCAAATCGGTGTAGCCAATGCTGAACACGCCGAGGTGCCCGCCGCTAAGGTGTAGCACCGTAACTCCCATCAGACCGACGCTCAAGCCTCCGAGAGCCGGCTTTGCCCAATTTGGGATTGTCTGCCATTGTTTAAAATGTGCGCGTAAACGTAGCAGCATCTCGGTAAATAGATGTCCGAGTAGGCCGGCAACAGGACCCATTACTAAGCAGATGAGCATCCACCATGAGGTGGTGAAAGCAGTCGTGTCGGCTTGCAGCGCCGCGTGTTCACCCAGCAGGGTGCGTTCCACCACCGCAGCGACCACGACCGCAATCAGAATACCGCCTAAGGCTTTACTGCTAAAATTGTCGAGCAGTTCTTCGAACACAAACGTGATGGCGGCGATCGGTGCGTTGTACGCTGCTGAGATACCGGCACCCATGCCGACTGGAATCATCGCTTGCACGCGCAGCTTGCCTAAGCCGAAGACTCGACCGAGCTTTGACGAAACCGCACTACAGATGTGCACCGTCGGACCTTCACGACCGAGACTATTACCGAAGGCCACCGAGAGGGTGCCGATGATGAAGCGCCAAAACGCTTCCGACGTCTTAATCACGCCGAAATTTTGATAATACGCCTTTTTGGTCTGTGGGATTCCTGAGCCACTGGCAGTGGGAGAGACATAGCAAATCATCAGGCCGACAATCAGCCCTGCCAATGCAGGTGAGAGCACCATGGCGGGCAGCGCCCAGATGCCCAGACCTTGGTAGAACTGAAATAGTGCCTCGAAAATTCCGGTAATTGCCAAGTGGAAGCTCACACCGATGAGCCCGCAGAGTACACCTGCGCAGATGCACAGCATTAGAAAACGCTGAGTGTCATCAAAGCGTCCTCGCATCCAATTCGGTAAATTATTCAGGCTAAAACGTTCCTTAGGCATCTTCAAAACAGTCAAAAAGAAAAGCTGTCGAGGGGCTTCCTGACACCGAGGTCTGGTATTGCAAAACTCTTTTTTGAATGCGCGGCAGAAATTTGAAAAAATTACTTGGCAAGCTGCAAAACACTCCTACAGTCCCGAGCTTCTACTTTGGTGAGATATGCAAGTGGCTAAAGCACGTAGACTGTAAATCTATTCTCTTTGAGTTCGCTGGTTCGAATCCGGCTCTCACCACCATTCTTAAAGGCCATCTTTCTTAGATGGCCTTTTTTGTGCGCCTTGCCCACTGTTAATAGGGGTTGAGGGCGATGTGTTGATTACTTAGCCATGCTTTGAAATGCTTTGAAATGAGCAGAAATGAGCAGAAATGAGCAGAAAAGTGACATAAACCTGCCAGAAAATATAGATAATTATGGCTGCTAATTGTCGAGTTCAGCAGCCATATTGATTCCATTATCAATCGTGTAGCGGTCTGTCATGGCGCTTGTCTTGTGGACTAGGAGCTTTTGACGTATTGCGACAGGCGAACCGTTTGCCGTAAACATCGTTGCATAGGTGTGGCGCAGTCCATGAAAGTCTAAATCGCTTATTTCAGTCGGATATTGAATGTCCAGTGCTTAAAGGTCTTTGCATACCCCAGTCGAGTTCGGGATTTTGTAGCCTAAGACTCTATCTGAGGCCTTGAAGTCAGCAGGGCGCAGTGACAGGAGATAGCTCTGCGTTTCCTTGTCGATGTGACGAATCAGGCGCTCTTCCGTCTTATTGTTACTTGCGAGTAATTCGATGTAGGGGCGCTCAATGACGATATACACGCCAGCCCATTGGAGACGTTCTAAGGAGCTTCTACGGACTAGATGGTCTAAAGAGGAGGAAGACCGCTGAGCGGTAGTCAATGCAGCCACCAGATCGAGCGTATAGGGAATTGCGTAGAATTTAGGGAGTCCACAGGTCGCGCCGCTTTGTTTCTTTGTCCTTCGTCGTGATCGGCTTGAGCAATTCAAGCGGGTTGTCTTTCAGCACTCGGCAATGAACGAGCCAAGTCGTGAAGGCTTGAGCGTAACTTTGGTATTCCTTTTTCGTTTTGGCAGAGAGCTGCTTTTATGTTTTCGATCCAAGATCCAAAGGGTTACTAGCTGGCCAATGTTCAAAAGACCGTTGTGAGATCGCGTCAGCAGTTGCCCTGGTGCACTTTTTAATGAGTCGTTCAACATGCACCCGCACGCCGTTGATATGCTTTTACGCCTCTTTCTTTCGATTTGAGACTGTCGAGGTATTCAGTGAGTAGGGCAGGCAGTTCTTTCTTTGGAGCGCTCCACAAATAAGATGGAACCTCTTCGCTAGTGTGCAAGCGATGCCGAACATGGAAATGTGGCGACGGCGCGTTAGCGACGTTGTCTACTATCGTTTGGTTGGCTCATTCGTATCTCTCTCCAGCCCTCTCAGATTCTTCTATAATATCTTCCCAAGGCCATTTGACCGTAGCATACCTTCTGTAAAGTAGTAATTGCCTGTCTACTATTGAAATTTCTTCAGAGGATGGGTTGTATCCGATTATTAGCCCTCTTCCATCGTCGTCCACTTGAAGATCTTGAAACTTGCCCAAAATAACTTTCAAGTTGCTGTATTGAATTCTCTTTTCTCTTTTTTGTGCCTTTTCGTGGATTTCTTTTGCGCTCAACCCATGAATTAACTTTTCATCTGAAGCATCAAGGATCACCGCCATGGCATGAGCATAGATGCCTGTAGCATTCTTTCTGCTTCGTATCCCAGTGGACACTCGTTTGGCAAACTTCTGATACACAGGGTTCAGTTGTTCTGCGTATTGCATGCACGCATTAATTACGTGATCCTTTGACTCAAAATGCTTTTTTATGAGAGTATTTCCCTGGTAGATTTGTGCATCGTCGAGTGTAAGTAACGTCAATTGCTGCAAGATTCCGGCATTAGAGTAAGCTGACTCCGATAGGAGATCCTTCGGGCTCTCGCTAAACTTCAGATTCAATTCTTTTCCGCCTTTATCTAGAACATTTTTTAGTTCATCTGAGCTCCAATCGATAGACATTTCATTTACGCGACCTGTCAGATCTGAGTTTAAATAAAGAAGCATATTAGTTTGAGTCCATATGCCGACGATGACAACAAATAGGCTATAGTCCCATAAGGCTTTCATGTCGAAAGCAAAGGAAGTTCGGTCACCAACTGACATGTAGTGAAAGTCTTCTATTATAAGCCTTTTCTTTGACTCGTTGATGAGTCTTGCGATATATTGTAAATCGTTGATGTCTTTGCCGACATTCTCAGTGACTGCACCTTGTTCATACTCGGCAGCAACTGTGGTTTCGACGCCAATTTTTGCTAGTAGAGCTGCACCTACTGCACCAGTGGCCGAGGCTTTCGCCTTAAAGAAACCCTTGGAATTTTCAGATATTGATAACTGGATGTCTAGTTGTGACAATGCATCAACGTATATCTGAGTAAATGGTTTTTTGAGCCTACATTGCACCACGATACTGTTGGGGATCACCTGCTGTCTCAACCAAGACTTCCCAGATTTCGATGGGCCTCGTATAGCCACATGGGAGGACCTTGAAAGATTAAGTTTCATTTCGTTGTCTAGATTTCCTCGGTCAATGTAGGAAAGGGCATTTACGCTCGGAGATATGCCAAATACGTCTTTTGTTTTCATTTTTTTCTTAGCCAACAAGTTGTTATGTGATTTTGACATATGATTCCTCGGTTGCTTTGGGTTAGACAATGAAATAAAGAATTCGATGTAATTTTGACATATTGTTAGCACAAGCATGCGGCTTTTTTTTGACTAGTGTAGACTAGGAGATCGGTCACTTATATTAATCTTAATCAAGGAAAGGTAAATTGAGCGGCAGCGGGGCTCCTTCGGAGCCTATGCCGCCGCTTTAGTTCTACTCCGCGTTGAGTTACCCAATTCGGGGCTGAGTACGAGCGAATTTGAACCTCGATTTCCTCTTCGATACTAGACATCGGAACCTATTTGTTCCGATGATTCCACGATCAGGAGAATTGCAGCCTTCAATGAACAAGGAAGCTGAGGCAATGCAGCTATGACGCGGTCTAGGGCCAAATCAGTGCATATATCAGTGTAGCCCCCTTCGGCTTTCTCTGTAAGTCCTTCTTTATTAGTGGTCTTAGTTGTATTCTGTGAGCCGGATGAAGAACCAGCCGCTGGTTTGACGTAGCCCGCTTTAGCGCGAGCCTTAAGCTAAGTTACATGTTATTTATGCTGGCACCGGAAGTGCTGTCTTCTTGGTTGATCACCGGCGCATCCGCTGCATCGTCTAGCCCACATGATTATTGAATCTCAAGAATTGCCTCCCATCGGCACCAATGCGTTTGCCCTGATAGAACCTTCACGCAAGGAGTGTGTGATTGTCGATGCACCCGCCGAGGCCTACGATTGGGCGCTACAAGTTGCCCAACAGCATGACTGCCAGATTGTGGCGCTGATTTTGACCCACGGGCACTGGGATCATATTTTGGATGGCCATAAATTTGCCGCAGCGGGGATCCCGACTTATGGGCATTTGGCCGACACTGAAATGTTTGCGGCCCCTTCGAAAATGGCGAGCTATGCGATTCCAGGGCTGGAGTTGTTACCTGTGTCGATTGAGCACTGGGTCAAAGCGGGCGATACACTCGATCTGCTCGGCGACCAGTTAGAGATCCGCCATGTGCCCGGCCACTGCCCTGGGAATATCTTAGTATATGTGGCTAGCGTACAAGCAGCGATCGTTGGCGATGTGATTTTTGCAGGGAGCGTCGGGCGTTACGATTTCCCGGGCGGCGATTTCTCTGTGCTAGAGCAATCGATCAAAACGCAGGTCTACACGCTGCCGGATGCGACGATTATTTATCCTGGGCATGGCCCAAATACTTCGGTCGCCGAAGAAAAGAACGGTAATCCATTTGTGCGCGCATGAGTTCAGCTGACCAGCCTCACCAAGTCTTTATGGCGCATGCGCTAAAATTAGCGCAGCGAGCTTGGGGGCAAACGCACCCGAACCCTATGGTCGGCGCGGTGATCGTCGAGCAGGGGCAGATCGTGGCTGAAGGCTGGCATCATGCGGCGGGGCAACCGCACGCTGAGATCGAAGCACTGCAAGCGCTGGGACGCAAGCCGGCCGAAGGTGCGACGATTTATGTAACTTTAGAGCCTTGCAGCAGCTGTGGTCGTACGGGCGCTTGCACCACTGCGATCCTTGAGTCGGGCATACGGAATGTGGTCGTCGGCGCAGTCGATCCGAACCCAGACCATGCCGGGCAGGGGCTCGTGCTGTTACGCGCAGCGGGCGTCAATGTGATCGAAGGGCTGCTGACGCAGGATTGCACTGATTTGAATTTAATTTTCAACCATTGGATTGTGAGCCATCGTCCGTTGATTGCGGCGAAGATGGCGCTTACCTTGGACGGTAAATTCGCGGCGGCTTCGGGGCACTCGCAATGGGTGACGGGGGAGGCGGCACGGGCGGATGTGATGCGTTGGCGGCGCTATTTTCCGGCGATCGCAGTGGGAGCGAATACGGTGCTGCGCGATGATCCGAGCCTGACGAGCCGGATTGGCGAGTCGACCTGGTGTCCGCGGCGTTTTGTGTTTGATCGGAGTTTGCGCACTGTGCGCGAAACGCGCTGGCCGCAGCTTTATACCGACGCGCACAAGGGGCGCACGACTGTGCTGTGTGGCCCAGCAGCGGATGTTGATCTGCGCGGTCAACTCACTGCCCATGGCGTGAGCGTCTGGGAATTGCCAGAAGTCGATGGGCATTTAAATTGGGAGGCTTTTCGTAAGCGTTGCGCAGAGGAGGAAATCTGCGGTGTGTATGTCGAGACTGGGCCGACACTGGCCTCCAGTTTATTGGAGCGGCAGCTGGTCGATTATGCATTTATCTATCAAGCGCCGAAGTTTATGAGCGATTGCGCGACACCGGGTATCGGTAGTGCGCGCGATACGCAGTCGATGCGCGACGCACTGCAGCTCAATCATGTGCGCCACGCAATTTTAGGGGAAGATATTCTCACCCGCGGCAGTTTTTAATCACGATCAACAACACTCGCACTTTTTATGACTCAACATTCTCTCATTATCGCCACTGGCAACGCTCACAAAGTCGAAGAATTCGAACTACTACTTGTGGGACTTCCATTCGAAGTGGTTTCTGCAAAAACCTGTGGCGGCATGCCAGATGTGGATGAGGACGGTTCGACCTTTGCCGCGAATGCGCAAATCAAAGCCGAAGCACTGCGCAAGCTGGCGCCTACAGATGCTTGGGTGATGGCGGACGACTCCGGTCTTGAAGTGGATGCACTCGACGGGGCGCCAGGGATCTATTCTGCACGTTACGCCGGGGTGGACGCGAGCGACCAGGACAATGTAGTGAAACTGCTCGACGCATTGAAGGATGTGCCCAAGGCCGAGCGCACTGCACGCTTTCGTTGCGTGTTGTGCGTGATCGACCACGATGGCTACATCACGCATTACGATGGCAGCTGCGAAGGTCGCATCGATACCGAAGTCCATGGCGACGGCGGCTTCGGTTATGACCCGATCTTTATTCCGAATGGCTATAGTGAAAGCTTCGCGCAACTCGGTGATGCGGTGAAGAGCCAGCTTAGCCATCGCGCGCAAGCGGTCGAGTTGATGTGCAGTATCTTGGAAAAATAAATGACAAACGGCATCCTTCCGCTGTTAACAGCAGAGGGTGTGACTCTGGTATTTCTGCTTGAATGACTGCTGGCATAAACAGTGCTACGAATAATAGCTAAAGTCGTAGCGAGCGGGTTTACCCCAGCGATTGAATGATTCGAATGTTAGAGATGATTTCTTCACCATCTCGGTATCTTTATGCTTTGCAGCTGAGGGTGGGGCGGCGTAGCGTGCTGGTATGGAATTTGTTTTTGATTCACCACTTGATATGCACTTGCACCTCCGCGAGGGGGCAATGATGGAGCGCGTGACGCCGCTCAGCGCGGAGCATTTTTCCGGAGCGATCATTATGCCGAACCTGGTGCCGCCAGTTGATAATCTGGAACGCCTGCAGGTGTATCGTGATCAGATCAATGTGGCTAAGGGCGACACGGTCTTTGACCCGTTGATGATGTTGTTTTTTCGCAACTACAGTGAGGCCGAGCTAGCCGCTGCGCGTGAGCACATCTTTGGCATCAAGCTTTATCCGGCAGGCGCGACCACCAATAGCGAAGCAGGCGTTAAAGAGCTCAGTGCAGTCGAGGGCACGTTCAAATTAATGGAAGAAATGGGGATTCCGTTGATGATCCACGGCGAGACGCATGGCTTCGTGATGGATCGCGAGAAGGAGTTTCTCGCCAGTTATGAGTATCTCGCCCAGAAGTTTCCGAAGCTGAAGATCACGATGGAGCATATTACGACGCGCGACGCGGTCGAGATGCTGGATCGTTATGAGAATCTACATGCCACGGTCACATTGCACCATTTGATCATTACACTCAACGATGTGGCGGGCGGCATGTTGCAGCCGCACCTGTTCTGTAAGCCGATCGCAAAGCGTCCGGAGGATCGCGAAGCGTTGTTGGCGGCTGCTTTGCAAGCTCATCCTAAATTGATGTTTGGCAGCGATTCCGCGCCACACCCAATCTCCAAAAAGGAGTGCTGCGGCTGTGCGGCAGGGCTCTTCACCGCGCCGGTTTGTTTGCCGACCTTGGTCGAGCTATTTGAGGAGCACGGTGCGTTGGATAACTTGCAGGCATTTGTCAGTGGCAATGCCCAGCGCATTCATAATTTCACGCCGCTATCGAAAATCGTGAAGCTGGAGAAAGTTGGCATGCTTGTGCCAGAGCGCTATGGTGATGTGGTGCCGTATCGTGCCGGCGAAACGATCCCTTGGGCAGTGACGTCGATTCACTAATGTGTGGCCTTCGTCGTCAGACGGGGGAGTGTTGGCTAACTCTGACGCACCTCATCTCACGAAGGAGGCCAGCCTAAGAGTGATACACAAAAAAACGGCAGACACCACGTAAAGCGTCTGCCGTTTTTGTTTATAAAATGTGCCGAGCTGGAGCGCCTAGGCGCGGCCCATGTAGGACTTTTCAGAGGTGCTGATCTTGAGCACGTCGCCTTCTTTGACGAACAGGGGCACTTGCACGACGAGGCCAGTTTCGAGTGTAGCTGGCTTTTGCACGTTGCTGGCGGTGTCGCCTTTAATGCCTTCGGCGGATTCGATGACCTTCATTTCGATCGACGCTGGCAGCTCGATTTGGATCGGCTTGTCGTTGACGTGAAGAATGCTGTATACCTGAGTTTCGACGAGGAACTCCTTTGAGTCTTCGACTAGAGAGGTATCGAGGATAATGTCTTCGAAGGTTTCGGGATCCATGAAGTGGTAGCCGTCGCCATCGACGTAGCTGTACTCAAGCTTGACCATATCGGTGTGCATAATCTCGACGGAGTCCGTGGTGCGGATCTTGGTGTTGGTGCTCGATCCAGAACTCAGGTTGCGCATGGTGACTTGCATGAAGCCAGCCTGGCGGCCTTGTGTGCGGTGCTGCACGTCGAGAACTAGGTGCGGAGTACCTTGGTAGTTGAGGACTTTGCCTTTGCGAACGTCTGTAGGAGATGCCATAAGTATGTGTGGTGTTAAAAAAAATGATCTTCCAGTGCTTTGCGAGCCTGTCAAGCGATTCGACAACTGCGCAAATGGCGGCTGGGCGCGGGTTATTGATTGGCACTTAAGTGTTTAAGTAAATTCGCGCAGCCATCTTCGATTAGGTCGAGTACGTGTTCGAAGCCTTGGTCACCGCCGTAATACGGATCAGGTACTTCGGTTTGGCGATGAGCGGTGCAATAGTCACAGAAGAGTTGGACTTTGTGATGCAGTTTACCAGAGGGATCGAGGGCGCGCGCATCGATCAGGTTGTCGTTATCCATCGCCAGAATCAGATCGTAGGCTTCAAGATCGCTGGACTGAAGTTGCCGCGAATGGCCGATGATCGGAATATTGCGTGTACGCATGGAGTGCTGCATGCGTTCGTCGGGCGATGAGCCAATGTGAAAGCCGATGGTGCCAGCGGACTCAATCTCGAATTGATCGGCCAGTCCGCCTTGGTTGACTAGATGCTGGAAGACACAGTGACCTGCGGGGGAGCGGCAGATGTTGCCCATGCAGAGAAAGAGGATTTTGTTCATTGGTACTGCTTGCTAGCGGAGGGTGGTTCGCCGATATTAATATCTGTGCCGAATTGTGCGATGTGCTCGGCGGCGACGCGTTCGAGGTCTTCATACTGAATGACGTGGCCGAGTGCGCCGCGGATCTGCCGTGAGCTTTTCATGCTTTTAGTCAGCGCGATTAGTTTGGGCCGCATCCACCGTAGATCAGTGTGCTTTTGTTGACGAAAGGGCCGGGCCATAAGCGTACGCGTATAGTCGAGAATCGTTTGCCAGCGCTCGGCGACTGTCGGAGGTTCGGGCACCACGCCGTGCTCGAGGTAATGCTTAATGTCGCGAAAGATCCACGGGTAGCCTAGTGCGGCGCGGCCGATCATCAAGCCGGCGCAGTTGGTTTGTTCGCGGATGCGAATCACATCGTGCGCGCTGCGGATGTTACCATTGCCGATGACGGGGATCGTGAGCTCTGCCGCGACTTCGGCAATCAGTGGCCAATTAGCGTCGCCGCTGTAGCCTTGCATTTTAGTGCGACCGTGAATGGCGAGTGCCTGTGCGCCTTCGCTCTCGACGATGTGGCCGACTTCGCGTGCAACGATGGTATCGTCGTCCCAGCCAGTGCGTATTTTGGCAGTCACGGGGGTGCCAGGAACCGCGCGTACCACGGCGCCGACGACCTTGCCTATTTTGGCCGGATTACGCAGCATTGAGGAGCCCGCGTCCATACAGATCACGCGATCTGCGGGGCATCCGAAATTAATATCAATAAAGTCGGGTTGCAGACGATCGGCGAGGAGCCGCGCCGCGTCGGCCATCGAATCCGGATTGGCACCGAAGATTTGCACCCCCATCGGGCGCTGTTGTTCGGTGAAGTCGACGGTTTCCCAGAGTTTAGGGTCTTCGCGGATGAGCGCATCGGATTGCACGAACTCGGTGACCATGACATCGGCACCTTGCTCTTTACAGAATTGCCGAAAGACGATGTCCGTAACTCGCGCCATTGGAGCGAGATAAAGGGGGAACTGACCGTGTTGGAACCAAGGGAGCATGCAATTATCAAACTTTGTGTGAAAAAATGGGAATAGGAAGAAGTTAGACAGCTCTAGTATAAAGTCTATCGAAAGATTGGACAAGACGTAGAACTAATGATACATTCTATTCTCAACCAAAAATATATATATGAAAAAATTCCTACTTATTCCGATTCTCTTAATTGCTGGTGCGATCTCAGCGAGTGCGTGTGGCTCTTGTGCTGCTCACAGTGATGCTGATGCAACAGATGGCGCAGCTGACTGTGCTAAATCTAGCTGCGACAAAGAGGCTGGTTCAGCGGATTGCGCAAAGGATGCTGATGATGCAAGTGCTAGCAAGAAGGCATGCTGCCCTTCGAGTTAATCGCAGACTGATCTTAATTCAAAGCCCCGTTGATCTTTCAGATCGCGGGGCTTTTTCATGCCACAAATAGCCAAAGCCAAAGGTCCAAGCAGTACCGATCACGATTAACCACGTCCAACCGAGCGCTAAATTTCTAGTTTCAATCAATGCCAAGAGTAGTCCGCAGACCGAGCTGCCGCTGAGCATTGAGATCCAGTTGCCGCGGTCAGAACCTCGGCTGGTAAGAATTCCCAGCAGAAAGACACCGAGCATAGCGCCGTAGGTAATGCTGCCAACTTTGAAGGTCAGCCATAGAAAGCCTGCAGCATCTTTGAGCGCCCATGCTGTGAGGGCGAGCGCCACGCCGAAGATCGATACGAAAATACGTGACAGGCGCAGTCCGGCTTGGTCGCTGGTTTGCTTCTTCAAGAGCGGGCGGTATAGGTCCACTAAGGCGGAAGAGCTGAGCGCCCCCATCGTAGAATCGAGGCTCGACATGGCTGCGGCAAGGACGCCCACGAGCAGTAAACCTCTTAGGCCGCTCGGTAGTTGGGTGCTAATGAACCAAGGGAAGACCTTGTCGGCCGTCACGGAGCTACTGCCATCCGCGAGCACCGTCATTGGCAGGCTAGCATCGGCATGCACTTGATAAAAGGCAAATAGTGCCACACCGACAAATAGAAAGAGTGCCGCGATCGGGATCGAAATGAATCCACTGAGGATGACGCTGCGCCGTGCCGCGCCCACATCTTTGCATGTGAGCATGCGTTGCGTCATATCTTGGTCAGTGCCGAACGCAGCCGTAGTGCTGATAAAACCAAAGATTGCAGCGATCCAAAATAGCTTCGGATCATTGAGCCAGCCGAGTAGGCCGGCATCGCTATCGGTCGGACTGAAGCGGAAAATATTAAACCGACCGTTGGCAGCACCGATTTCACTAATAGTGCTCCACCCGATACTTTGGCCAATATATAAGATCAATGCGAGTCCGCAACTGATGAAGACGATGGCCTGCAGTACATCCGTCCAGATGATCCCACGAATGCCGCCACCGCCGGTGTAAATAATCGCGACTAAAGTGAATATTGCGATGCAGATGGTAAAGGGCACATCTAGGATCAAGCTGAGTCCTGTCGCAGCAATCATCAAGCGCACCGCAGAAGCTAGCAGCCGTGTGATAATGAAAAAAAGAGTTGCGGTATAACGCGTGCCATTCCCGAACCGTTTGGCGAGGAATTCGTAGATTGTTAAACTCTTGGCCGCGTAGAAGGCGCCTAAAAAGACGAAGGCGATGAAAATACGAGCGAGAAAGGAGCCCACGCCAAATTGTAGGTAGCCCATATTTTCGGCAAATCCGACGCCAGGCGTGGCAAGGAATGTCGCTGCGCTGACTTCGGTCGCGACGATTGAACCGAGCACCGCGAGCCACGGCATTTGTCGGCTTGCAGAGATGAAGTCGTCCGCGCCTTTATTGCGCCGGGCATGATAGAGCCCAACGCCTATTACCGCAGCGAAGTAGAGTAAGACGATGAGTCCGTCGAGTGGGGTAAGTTTCGCAAACACAATGCAACGAAGGGATTAGAGAACGCAGAATAACTGGATTCCCTAATCAATGATATTGGGGACGAATAATGTTCAAGGTGAGTGATTCAATGACAACAGAGGGTAATCGAGGTACCGCAACTGTGGGTAAGCAATAGCGTGCGCAACGCGTGCGTTGACGAGTTCGATTCGTTTACGCTTTAGAGGGGGCTATTCTTAATGTCGTAGATGTAGCCAACACCGTGCACCGTTCGGAACGCATCGAGGGTGAGGTCGTGGCGTTTGTAGAGATCGCGGATTTTTACGATGTACTGATCGAGTGACCGACTGCGTACGTCGGCATGTATCCCCCAGACTGAGTGAATTAAGCTCTTACGTGTCAGCACGATGTTTGAGTGTGTGGCCAAGAAAGAGAAGATGCCGAGCTCTTTTCGACCAATGGTTTCGGTTAAATCATCCGGAAACTGCACTTCTAGGCGCTGCGGGTCGATTACCGCGCCGCAAAAAGAAAATGATTCGTCAGTGGTCGTTGCATTGTGAGTGATTTTTGAGTCGTTGAGCGTTTCGACGCGACGCAGCACTGCATTGATACGTGCGATCAGCTCGGGATAGCTAAAAGGTTTAGTGATGTAATCATCGCCGCCCATATCGAGCGCCTTTATTTTTTTAAGTACAGCGTTTTCTCCTGTTAGAAAAATGACTGGAGTGTTGATCTCACGTTTGCGCAAGTCATCCATCAGGGCAAACCCGGTCGAGTCGGGTAGGTACACATCCAGCAGCAGTAAGTTTGCAAAGTTGTTTTTTAGGTAACGCGCAGTGTGTGCCGCGTCGTTGCAGATCTGGCTTTGCATGCCAGCTAATTCCAAGTGAATGGCGATCACAGCGGCGAGGTCGCGGTCGTCCTCAGCGATGACGATGAGTGGTTTGGGTTGATTATTCATATTAAGAAGTAAATAGAGAAAAGTCTTCTAACACTTGTGCGGCATGTGTCTCGGGTTTGACTTTAGGGTAGCTTGCCAAAATGGTGCCGTCTGCGGCGATTAGGAAGGACATCCGATGAATGCCATCATAGATACGGCCCATGAATTTCTTCTCGCCGTATACGCCAAAGGCACTCGCTAATTCAAGCTCAGTATCAGCAATTAGAGGAAAAGGCAGTGCGTATTTGTCTTGGAATTTTTGGTGTGAGCGCTCGGTATCTTTGCTTACGCCAATGACTTTTAGGCCAGCCGCACCAAAGTCAGCCCAAGCATCGCGGATCGCGCAGGCTTCTTTCGTGCAGCCCGGTGTGTCGTCTTTCGGGTAAAAATAGATCAGATAGGGGCTAGTGATTTCACTGCTATGAATCGTGGCCTCGCCTTCTAAATAGCTAAATACAGGTGCTTTTTGTCCTGAAGACAGTGGTGTCGGAGAGGGCATGATAGGATGATTTAAAATCAAAATTATAAGTTATATTTGAAAAGATTTTTTTACAATTAGTTATTTTCTATTTCCTGTGGACTAATTAGCGGAATTTTTCCTTGTGCCAGCGACATCCTGCATCAAGTTCACTTTCCCTATGGAAAAGACACCATTACTCATGCTCGGATTGCCTAAGGGCAGTCTTGAAGATTCCACAATTAAGCTTTTTGCCAAAGCTGGTTTCGGTATCACAAAGAGTTCCCGCTCGTATCGTCCCTCTTTTGACGATGCAGAGTTGGACGGTCGCTTCGTGCGCGCTCAAGAAGTGAGTCGCTACGTTGAGCACGGATATTTTGATTGCGGCCTGACGGGTCAAGACTGGGTGCGTGAGAACGCCTCTGATGTGGTCGAAGTGTGTGATTTGGTTTACAGTCGTGCATCGAATCGCCGCTCGAAGTGGGTGATTGCTGTACCAGCAGCTTCGCCAGTGCAGACTGTGCAGGATCTGGAAGGCAAGCGCATCGCCACTGAGGTCATTAATATCACTGGCCAATACCTGAAAGACAACGGAGTGAATGCCGAAGTTGAATTCTCTTGGGGCGCGACTGAAGTGAAGGTGCCGGATCTGGTCGATGCGATTGTAGATCTTACGGAAACTGGTAACTCGCTGCGTGCAAACAATCTGCGTATCGTCGATACACTCCTTCATACCAACACTGTGCTGATCGCCAATAAGGCGGCTTGGGCAAACCCCGCGAAGCGCAAGAAAATTGAAAATATCGCGATGCTGTTGCAAGCGGCGCTTGAAGCCCACTCGAAGGTGGGCTTAAAGCTTAACATCGAGAAAGTGAAGCTCGGTGCGCTTCTCGAAGAATTGCCAGCCCTGCGTAATCCAACAATCAACCGCCTTACTGACGAGACATGGGTCGCGATCGATACGATTATTGATGAGAAGCTCTCTCGTGAGCTAATTCCGGCATTAAAGGCGCATGGCGCGGAGGGGATTATTGAGTACCCGCTGAATAAAGTCGTTTATTAATTGCAGTGTATGGCAGGTGGAACTCCAACTGATCGCACTGTACGTATCGGACTGATTCAGGTCCGTGAGCAAGGATCCACGACGGCTAATCTCGCCTATACGATTGATAAAATAAGGGAGGCTGCAGCTGTCGGCGCGCAGATTATCTGCACGCAGGAGCTGTTTACTTCCCCTTATTTTTGCCGCACTCAAGATCCGGAGCTATTCGATCTTGCAGAGCCCGTTCCCGGCCCCACCACTGATGTCCTTGCAGCAGTGGCAGGAGAATTGGGGGTGGTTATTATTGGATCGCTATTTGAGCGACGCGCTTCAGGCGTATACCATAACACGGCTGCGGTGATTGATGCCGATGGCACGTATCTCGGCAAGTATCGCAAGATGCACATCCCGCAGGATCCAGGCTTTGAAGAGAAATTCTACTTCACGCCTGGTGATCTGGGTTACAAAGTGTGGGACACACGTTTTGGTAAAATTTCGGTGCTGATTTGCTGGGACCAATGGTATCCAGAAGCTGCTCGTTTGGCAGCGCTCGCAGGAGCGGAGATTCTATTTTATCCGACCGCGATTGGTTGGCTTTCTGAGGAGAAGGCCAAATTAGGTGCAGCCCAACACACTGCCTGGGAGACCGTGCAACGCGGACATGCGGTAGCCAATGGATGCTACGTGGCGGCTGTCAATCGCATTGGCACCGAAGGTGGCACTGAATTTTGGGGGCAATCTTTTGTGTCCGATTTTTATGGTCAGGTGCTGGAGCGCGCAGCAGTCGATGCGGAAGCGCTGGTCTTGGCGGATTGCGATTTGAAAGCACTGGAAGATATGCGTCGAGATTGGCCCTTCTTCCGTGATCGTCGAATCGATAGCTTCGATGGCTTGACTAGCCGAATGATCGACCAAGATTAAGCCCGCCAATCGTTTTGCTGCTGTAATTAATTTGCGTAAAGACACGCATCATTTAGGAAATTTTAAAAATGAACGCCCCGTGCACGCCCAAAGGATTAGGCTATCGCTTCCCAGCTGAATGGGAGCCGCAGGCAGCGGTATGGTTCGCATGGCCAACGCGAGATGATCTGTGGCCGGGCGTCTTACCGCGGGTGCGCGAGCAACTCGCAGCGCTCTACGTGCTTGCCGCTCGTCATCAACCGGTTTGTGTGCTTTGTCCATTACCTGCGCAAGTCGACCTGTATGCACTGATGGCGCAGGCTGGAGATGCCAGCGAAGTGACGCTCTATAACTATCAGACAGACGATGTGTGGTGTCGCGATTATGGCCCGTTATTTTTACTGAACGAAGACGGCACTGAGCTGTGTATCACTGATTGGACTTATAATGCCTGGGGCAATAAGTACCCATTGCAGCAACAAGACAATAATGCGTCAGCATGGATAGCTGATCAGGTCGGTGCCCGTCGGTTCGTCTTCGATACTGTTCTTGAAGGGGGCGCGATCGAGAGTAACGGCGCGGGCCAGCTCTTAACCACTGAGATGGTATTACTGAACTTAAACCGCAATGGTGAAATAGTTAAACAGCAGATCGAAGCATGCCTCGCAACTGGGCTCGGGATCGACGAAGTCCTCTGGCTACAGGATGGTCTCGTAGGTGATGATACCGATGGGCATATCGATAATATCGCACGTTTTTTTAAGCATGATGGTATCTTAATGGCGTCGGTTACCGATCCAGAAGACGACAATTTCGCGGCACTGAGTGAGAACACTCGGCGGATTCAAGGCTTCAGGACACCGACGGGGCAGCCGTATGCGTCTGTTGCTCTGCCTTTGCCAGAACCGATTTATCTTAATGGTGAGCGCCTAGCCGCAAGCTACATGAATTATCTGGTTCTTAATGGTGCGGTGCTCGTGCCGACCTACGGCCAGCCGCAGCGCGATGCCTTAGCCTTGAAAATCATCGCTGATTGTTATCCTAGTCGTGAGGTTGTCGGCTTCGATTGCCGCGACATCATCCGCGAGGGTGGTGCGATCCATTGCATGAGTCAGCAGCAACCGGCAGTGTGCAGTCTAAGCTAAGTTGGCAGCTGTGTGCGGTATGCTGAGTGGGTTGTTCAAAAGACGGCATGTTGCCCGCAAACCGATTCATATTTTGCTGTGTTACCTGGCGACTACCTCAGGTTGTGTTATTGGGGGACGTTCGGGACATTAACTCTGTCGAGTGAGTCCCATTAGGAATTCGCGGTTGCCATCCGTGCCTTTGATCGGGGAGTCCATTGTGCCAATGAGTGTCGCTCCGGTGAGCTGCTCGAGGGCAAATGATTGAATGTTTGCCAAAATACGCTGTTGGATTGCTTGGTCACGGATGATCCCGCGACCGGCATCGACTTCGCGCTTTTCGGCTTCGAACTGTGGTTTTACCAGAGCGATCAATCGGCCTTCGGGCGCGAGGAATTGCCACACTGCTGGCAGTACCTTGGTGAGCGAAATGAAGGAAAGGTCCATGACGATCAGTGGATAATTATCGAAAGGTAAGTCGCCGATCTGTAAGTGGCGTGCATTGGTCTTCTCGATATTGGTGACGCGCGGGTCTTGGATGAGTTGGTTGTGCATCTGTGCGCGGCCGACATCAACACAGGTTGCGCTGATTGTACCGCGTTGAAGACAGCAATCAGTAAAGCCGCCTGTGGAGGCACCGACATCGAGGTGGCGCAGTCCGGTGACATCTATTTTGAATTGATCCAGAAAGCCTTCGAGTTTGTCTCCTCCTCGACTGACAAAGCGGGGAGGGGATTCGACTTCAACAGGCGTATCGGCAGGTAGGCTCCGGCCAGGCTTATCCAGTCGATCGGTGCCGAGCTTGACTTTACCAGCTAGGATTAGAGCTTTAGCGCGTGAGCGAGTGTCGGCGAGTCCTTGGCAAACGAGTAGTTCGTCGAGTCGAATCTTTTTAACGGTAGGCATGTTAATGTGAGGGCATGTCGTCGGTAGGACTCGCTGAGTTGCTTGGTCTGACGGATGGCCCTGTTGAGGGCATTGCGATATCGCTTGAACGAATGTGTAAGTCGCTTTGTGGGTAAGGGATCTCGATGTTATTTTCTTTAAACGTGTCCCAAATATTGAGCAGTACTTGACTTTTTACATTGGCGACACCGTTAGTCGGATCTGAGATCCAGAAGCGTAGTTCGAGGTCGATCGAGCTATCACCAAATCCGAGCACGTGGCAAACCGCTGCGGGCTCTGATAAGACGCGGTTAATCGACTGTGCAGCAGTAATGACCAGCTCAATGCATTGATGCGGGTCTGAATCATAGGACACGCCGATCGGTACTTTCATGCGCACGAGGTTGTTGGTAAAAGTCCAATTGATTACACGTTGTGTGATTAAATCTTCGTTCGGGATTAGATGCTCGGTGCCGTCGCGTGTGATCACAGACGCATAGCGTGCACGCAGGTTATTGATCCATCCATAGGTGCCGTCGATTTCGATTACGTCGCCAGGTTTGATGGAATTATCAACGAGCAGTAAAATGCCGCTGATAAAGTTGGAAACCACTTTTTGCAGACCGAAGCCCAGGCCTAAGCCGATGGCACCGCCGAGCACGGTAAGAGCAGATAAATCGATGCCCACCGAACTGAGTGATACGGCGGTCGCGACGACGATGAACACGATGCGAATAATCTTGGCGATCAGTACTTTTAGCGAGGGGCTCAGGCCTGGCACTTTTTGAATCTGAGTCTCGATGATCCGTGCAACGACGAGGCAAGCCCACATGGTAAATGCAAAGGCAAGTATACCAGATAGGATTCCCCATGCGGAGATGGTCGACGTGCCGATTGTTATATGTAGATCTTGTAATGAATCAATGCCATCATCGACCAACGAGAGGCTTAGCATCGCCGAGGTTAAATAGCACACTGCAGCGACGGATTTCGACCAAAATGGTGAACGGATGAGGCTGGTGAGCAGGCCGATGAGCAACCATATTACGCCAAGGAAACTAAAGAAACTGAAGATGGGGGCTTCGATCGGTATTAAAATGCAAATCCACCATGCGACGATCAGCGTCCCCCATAGGGCGAGAAAGCTGAGGTTGCCCTTGAGCCAGAGTGCTGGGGTACTGTGTGTGATAGCGACTGAGTTAGCCTTTGCGCTGAATATTTTCGTGCTGATGGTAAAGAGGACGATGACTATGATCAGTTGCCACAGGTCCTGGAATTGAATGGTACCGCTCGGCACGAGCAGCGCGCGCCAGTTTTCGAGTAAAGTCATAATCATAAGGTAAGTTGGTTGAATGAAGAGCCGCAACCTTTTTGCATCCACGATTGAGCCGCCGAGCGTGATGGTATGATTTATATATGAACTCGAATTCTTGTTCCTCGACGCTGTCGAATGGCGCTCAGTGGATGCCTTGAATTAGGAGAATGTATCGACTTAGCTAGCGCGTGCGCTTGATGCTAGTTGATGGAGTCGAGTGTATTTTGCGCTTGGAGATTTCGTAGCAGCGCAGCAAGGTGAGCCGCATCGTTTTATGAAACTGTCTTCACTCGTATATTTAGATCCTGCGCTACAGCCGACTGCCCAGCAGTGGGCCAATCGCTTTGAGCTGACTTGTGTCGATGGCTGTTCAGTTTCGATCGCTAAGCCAAAGGCGCTGCAGCGATTCCTGTCGGCGCAGTGCGCTGGCACAGATGAGGGGTTTGTTTTTGTATTGGGGAGTGAGGGCTTGGTGTTACATGCCGTGGGAGACCAGCATTGCTTGAGTATTAGGGCAGACTTTTATGGGCCGACGGTGACCTATCGACGCAAGCAAGGCGGCGGTAAAGGACAAATGATTGCGAAGGCGGTCGGGGTGCGCAGTGGCGTGCATCCGTGGGTGTTGGATGCGACCGCCGGTCTGGGAGGCGATGCGTTTGTGTTGGCGAGTTTAGGCTGTAGTATGACTTTACTGGAGCGTGTGCCTGCTGTGCGCGCGTTGCTAGAAGATGGCATGCTGCAAGGGTATCGCTTTGCTGCGGATCAGGATTCTAGTTTAGCTGAGGTGTTGGATCGTATGACTTTAGTCGAAGCCGATTCACTTAATTATTTACGTGAAGTCTCGGAGGCTGAGCGGCCCGATGTGGTATATTTAGATCCGATGTTTCCAGTGCGCACTAAGAGTGCGATGGTGAAGAAAGAGATGCGTGTTTTCCATTCGTTGGTCGGGCAAGATACTGATGCAGACGGCTTGTTGAAAGCGGCGTTGTCGTGCGCGCGTTATCGAGTGGTGGTGAAACGCCCACGAACTGCGCCAGCCTTAGCTGGGCCATCGCCGAGTCATGTCTTAGAGGGGAAGAGTAATCGCTATGACATCTATCCAATCGAAAAACTTCCCGATGGCTTGAATGCGAGTGGCGCGGCCGAAAGATTGTAGCTGCCATTCTGATACGCGAGCGGCGATTCCTAAAGGCGCACGCAAATTTCGTCTGGCAGCGACTGTTGCGCGAGATGAAGGGTAGCTTTCTGTTAGTCACCGCCGACAATAGCCGCTGAATATTCTATCAAAACTATACTCTGGATCAATCGTATGGGCTATTGAGATTGGTTCAAATTCGTGATGGCACTTGATTAGAGAGTATCTATTTTATACCTGCATGGATCCTCTCACACAATTTAGCATCGGAGCAGCGGTTGCCGTCGCGGTGAGCTCGCGCGAACACGCACGATACGCCGTTCTTATCGGTGGGGTAGCAGGGGCAGTTCCGGATCTTGATGTACTGATACGCTCTGCTGCAGATCCGTTATTGACCTTACAATACCATCGGCATTTTTCGCATGCATTGGTTGTTGCGCCCCTAATTGGACTCTGTGCCGCACTGCTGTTTAAACTGCTATTGTTTCGATCCAAGCTGCCTTTCCGGCAGTGTGTACTCTTTGCCGTGCTGGGCGCATTGACGCATGGCATACTGGATGCCTGCACTAGTTATGGCACCATGCTGTATTGGCCGTTCAGCGATCTTCGTGAGTCCTGGGATATTATTTCGGTGATCGACCCGATTTTTACGCTACCGCTAGTGATGTTGACCTTATTTGCGTTTATTTGGCGACGTCCACGCTGCGCGCAAGTTGCGCTGGTCTTCTGCGCCATTTATTTTGGATTTTGTGGCCTTCAGCATTTCAAGGCGAAACAGATGGCGGAGCATCTCGCCGCACAGCGCGGCCATCAGCCGGAGCTGTATTCGATTCGCCCATCGTTTGGAAATACAATGCTCTGGCGCATGATTTATCTTTTTGAGGGGCGTTATTACGTCGACGCGGTATGGCTCGGCCCAGGGGCAGTTCCGCGACTCTATGCGGGGCAATCAGTTAAAGTATTGACGGTGGCAGATGCTGCGGCGCTGGTCAGCCCTGATTCGGTAATGGGTAGTGACGTTGAGCGCTTCCGCTTTTTTTCGCAGGGTTATGTCACTCTGTATTCCGATGATCCTCTGGTGGTGGGAGATGTTCGCTATGCGATGTGGCCGGACTCGGTGGTGCCACTGTGGGGGATTCGTCTCGATCCTGCACGAGCGGATCAACACGCTGAGATGATGTATTTTAGAGACTCGTCCAAACCCACACGTGAGCGCTTGTGGAAGATGATCCAAGGTCGTGAAGTGGCGCGTTTGAGTGGTGAAGAATGAGTCGGCCCTGGGCGATTTATTTAAAATAGATCGGTCTGCTGGAATCATTTAAATCACAATGACTGCCACGTATATTGGCAGCTTATGTCTACGCCTTAGCAGTGTTTGTGGGCAGCCGTTTGATGCGGCTTGTCGACTTTAACTTTTGTTTAGAGCTCCTGCTGAATATCGGGCACGGGGTAGGCGCGCCGACCACTTTCTGTGCGTTCAATGTATTTATCGGGCTTGGTGTCCTGCGGTTGCTCTTCGTCTTCAAACTCATCGTCCTCGATTGGGATGAGTTCATCAAAATAAAGTGAGAGCCGTCGGGCTTCCGGTTCGAGCACTTCGAGCGGATTGGCGACGCGGCCTTTTTTTACAAATAGGAAGCGGGCGGGAGAGAATTGTTTGCGGTAGCCGACTTCGAAGTCTTTGACCCACTTATTGTTCACGCCTTCGCGACGGTTGAGTAGCACCACATCTGAGAAATGAATACAGGCATCGAACCACGTTTTTGCGGTGCTGTTTTCAGACAGGAAGGCGCAGTGAACGACCGTGATAATTCGTGCGATCTGGCAACCGTTGAGGTCCGTCCACGCTTTGATTGCTTCTGCGGCATCTGCTGGATCGCTATTGCCGGGGGCGAGAAAGATGATCTTTTTAGGTGCGGCGTCGATCTGGCCGTGGATGACTGTGGCATCGCTTAGCTTCCAATCGACGATGCTGACTGTGTCGAGCGCTTCGAGTTGCTCATCGAAGGGGCTTGTGGCTTCGCCTTCTGGGTGGAAGTAGAGCACTTGCTCTTTGCCTTCCAGACCGCCATCGATCAGGTCAAAGAGAACGTCGCGTCGGCCGCTGCCAGCGATGCCGTAGATGAGATAAACCAGTGGTGCTTGATCGGACATGGGTGGTGGAGAGCTGAAACTTTAGACCTGCAGGCTGAGATTGGAGAGCTGAAACCTCTGGCGGTTCTATTTGCCTTCAAAGTCGAAACTCTGGCATTGCGCCTGGAGCAGCATCCAGTGATCGACGATTACAAGTGCGGCCATGGACTCGACGATCGGCACGGCGCGCGGTACGACGCAAGGGTCATGACGTCCACGGCCCATGAGTTCAGTTTCGTTGCCGTTAGTATCGACGGTGTGTTGATTTTGAATTAGTGTGGCTGTGGGCTTGAAGGCGATCCGGAAGATGAGTTCTTCGCCGTTGCTGATGCCACCTTGGACGCCACCGGAGCGGTTGGTCTCGGTGCCTATAGTGCCGTCTTTATTGATGAAGATGTCGTTGTGCTCCGAACCAAGCTGCATTGAACCGCCGAAACCGCTGCCGATCTCGAAGCCCTTGGTGGCTGGGATAGAGAGCATGGCCTTGGCCATATCGGCTTCGAGGCGATCAAATACGGGCACGCCAAGTCCGACTGGAAGGTTGCGCACGCGGCATTCAATAATGCCGCCGACTGAGTCGCCGTCTTTACGTACGGATTTGATTCGTTCGATCATTTTCTCAGCAGTTGCTGGGTGGGGGCAACGCACTGGGCTAGCTTCGACTTGTTCGAGTGTTGGGAATGCGCTGGAGGCAGGCATTTCAATATCATGCACGCGTGTGATGTAGGCACGCACGTCGATATCTCCAGCTAGTTTGAGGATCTTTTTGGCCACTGCGCCGGCGGCGACGCGGCCGATGGTCTCACGTGCGGAGGATCGTCCGCCGCCTTCATGGTTGCGGATCCCGAACTTAGCTTGATAGGTGAAGTCGGCGTGTGAAGGCCGGAATTTATCCTTCATCTCCGCGTAAGCGGAGGGGCGATGATCACCATTGGGCACATAAATGCCGATGGGGGTGCCTAGGGTCTGGCCTTCGAAGACGCCGGATACGATGGTCGCGGCGTCGCTCTCCTTACGTGGCGTAGTGATGTCGCTCTGGCCTGGGCGGCGACGGTCGAGTTCGAATTGAATCTCTTTGACCGTAATCGGTAGGCGCGGTGGACAACCGTCGATCACGACGCCGATGCCGCCGCCGTGGCTCTCGCCCCAAGTAGAAATACGAAAAAGTGTGCCGAAGGAATTACCCATGGTTGTCAGAAGTGGTCAGTGGAGAATGCAAAATTGAAGGGTGGTTGCCACCGATGACTGTGGTGGTAGGGTTAAAATGCAACGTGTGGTTGGCCGGAAGTCAATATTACGGCGTCATCGATATTTCGTTGGAATCAGCCTTGTGTTGATGGCTCGCGCTGCTGTGTGTCGTGGTACTTAAAATGCGTCTCAGTATTCTAGAGTCGACGACTTCTCGAGTTTGAGGTGGGGGGCTCAACTGTAACGCTTGACGATCTGCGTGAACTCGCGGAACTGTGGATGAGCTGCGCCGCCGAGCAGGCTGTAAAAGATCGTTTCGGAGGGCAGTACGTGTGCATCCATGGAGAGGAGTTGTTTGAGCACTGGTTGACGGTCTTCCGGGCGCCGCTCGCTGATGCAGTCCGAGAGGAGGGTGACGCCAATGTCGTCGCCGAGCGCTTGGACGGCAGTTTGATAAATGCAAACGGAAGTTTCGAGACCAATCAGTAGCAAGTGGTCAATTTGGTTGCTTTCGATCCAGCGACCGAGCCCGTCGGCCTCCATTGCGGAAAAGGTGTTTTTGTCGAACACGGGCGTGTTTTCTGGTAGTATCTGGTTGAGCTCTGCAGTGGTGTTGCCGAGCTTGGCAGGGAGTTGTTCAGTGACTGCGAGCGAGCAACCGAGGAGAGAAGCGGCCTCGACCGCGAAGCTGGTGCGCTTGAGCAGGCGCTCACGATCTGGTATGGCGTTGAGGAATGGATCCTGGAAATCAATCAAAAGGAGGCCAAGGTGTTGTGCTGGATTGGACATAGTGTAAACCAAGGTCGAACATTGAACTTGCGAGGTCGAACTTTGAATGCCTCAGAGTGAATCTTTTTCAGAAGTCGAGACTGCCAGCGAAGGTTGTCGGCAATTTGATTGCATCGCAGGCAATCACCCGCACAGTTTTGGGTCACATTATTACGCTCTTATGGAATGGCACTTTAAAAGTATCGCACGTAAATCCTCGCTCTCTCAGCTTTCCTTTAATCCGGGGGATCGAGTTGTCTGCTTGATTTTCAAAGATGTCGAGGCTGGCGAAATGGGCCGGGCAGATGTATTGCTAGATGAAGTCGATACTTATGTACTGCCAGGTGAGATCCTTGGACGTTGGGTGCGTGTCGTAAAAGATCCAGATGATGAGAGCACGAACGTTCGCGAAACAGTGGCCTCCGCGGAAGACTTTTTTTTGTCACTGTATGAGAACGATCAAACGGATGGCCTCGCAGAGTCCGATGCGTTGAAGCATTTACTGGCGCTGATGCTCGAACGTAAACGCGTGGTGCGTGCCCTCGGCAAACGGCAGACCACAGGCACTCAACTGTATCGACATGTAAAGACCAAGCAGGAGATCGAGGTGCCGATCGTCGAAATCTCCACCGACTTGATGCTCAAAATTCAGGATACGCTCGGTGAAATTATTTTATAATTACAACTCAATGCTATGATTTCTCGTAAATATATGACCCTCGCGAGTCTACTGATGTCGCTCTTCTTTTTGACTGGTTGCTTTGAGACCCTGCCGGGCTCCAAAACCGAAATTGAGAATATGCAAGTGCCGCGTTTAATGATCGAGGCGCGTGGCATCGACTATGGTGGTGGTAGCGCTAGCAGGATCACTCTGCCGATCTCTGGCACGTCTATCAAGCTCGAGCGCGAGCCTGTCGTTGGTGAATATGACATTATGAATGTCGAGATGGTGAAGGTCGATATGGGGATAGCTTTGCTGGTTCAGATTACTGATAAGGGCAGTCGTGAATTGTATCGTCGCTCAGTGACGCATCGTGGCAGTCGCATCGTGCTAACCAGTAATGGTCAACCTCTCGGCGCGGTACGCTTAGATGGCACGATCGAAGATGGTCAGTTTTATACTTTTGTGGAAATCCCTGATGATGAGCTGGGTCAGTTCGTGATCGATATAAAGGCGAGTATTCAAGAGCTGCAGACGCATTATAAGTATTAATTCTGACGAACTTTTGCGTTTATGTATTTAAGACTAGTTCAACGACTGGCAATTGGTTCGGCTGTGCTGCTCACGCAACTGGGCCTTCATGCGGGACTAATTTGGCCAACGCCAAACTCCGCGTTTCAAAATGGTCAGCCTATTGAGACATTTATTCAAGCGACCGCTTCGGGCGTGCCTGAGTCCGGTCTGTTTGGCTGCGTGCGCACTGGTGGTACTCGTTTTCACGAAGGCTTGGATTTGTTTCCGGTCGATCGCGATCGCCGCGGCGAAGCTACCGATGCGGTGTACGCGGTCCTGCCAGGGCGTATTATGCATGTCAGCAACACTCCAGCGCATAGTAGTTATGGTCGCTATATTGTGGTCGAGCATGATCAACAGGTACCTGCGTTTCACACGCTCTACGCGCATTTGGCGAGTGTCGGAGGGGGCATTATTGTCGGAGCGAGGGTTGAATCGGGTGCGAAGCTCGGCATCATGGGCCGTTCGGCATCGTATTCGATTCCAAGTGCACGCGCGCATCTGCACTTTGAAATGGGCTTTCGGCTGACGAATGATTTCCAGGGGTGGTATGATCGACAGAAGTTCGGTAGTAAAAATCGACATGGCATGTGGAACGGGATGAACTTGGTGAGTATTGATCCGCTCGGTTTCTACGAATCGATCCGTCAAGGGCAGGTGAGCAACTTGGATGAATATCTGAAATCAATTCCGGCGATTGCTCGCATTCGGGTGCAGACCGCTGCTGTACCTGACTTTGTCAAAGCGTATCCAGCTTTGGTTACGCGTCCGTATCTAAATAAGCAGTTGGTGGCTTGGGATATCGCATTTTCGCAGTATGGCGTGCCGAAAGAATGGACCCCTCGTTTTGCGGAAGAGGCCATTGGCGGCCGTCTTGGAGATGTTAAGGTGTTGGCTTATAGCCCGACACTCTTGAAGCAGCAGTCTTGCCGTCGTGTGTTGGACATGAGCGGCACGAAGCCTAAGATTTCTTCTGGCACGCTGAGCACAGTGAAGAAACTGTTTGGATTTAACTAGCGGGTGATTTTGTTTGCGGGCAATGCGCGCCATGCTGTTAGTCCTTTCATTACAGACTGCTAGATTTGGACGTGCCACTGTTCCGCTGCACTCGTACCTGTCGCTGCGCGGCTTGATTCTTTGCGAGTCTACAGAGACCAAAAAGCCCTCAGGACTGAAAGTCGCTGAGGGCTTCAAAATGGCATCCCGTAGGGGATTCGAACCCCTGTTGCCTGGATGAAAACCAGGTGTCCTAGACCGGGCTAGACGAACGGGACGTGATGCGAAGTCACGGAAGCTACGTTTCAGCGGACGTCCTGCAAGACTTTTTTAAGAAATGATACATTTTTTCCCAATCTGTTGAGAAACCGTTTGCCCATGGGCTTTGAGCGACTAATTAAGTGGGTATGAATATTGATTCGTTGCCTTTTCCGCTGCCCGCTGAACCGCTCCTTAAGGTCGAGGGATTGCCCTATCCACTGGTCGCTTCGGGTAAGGTGCGTGATGTGTTTGATCTAGGCGACGCCTTGCTTATGGTCGCCAGCGATCGTGTGTCGGCCTTCGATGTAATTATGCATGAGGGTCTAGCTGGTAAGGGCGTATTGTTGACGCAGATCAGTCTCTACTGGTTCGATCGTGCGGCTGCGATTACGCAGCACCATTTAGTCGATGAGCATGCGGCGCGGATCATCGAGCTGGGCAAGGTCCACCCAGAGTTACAGCACCGAAGTATGATCGTTAAGAAGCTCAAGCCCCTGCCAATCGAGGCCGTAGCGCGTGGTTATTTGTCTGGATCAGGTTGGAAGGCTTATCAAGAGACTGGTAAGCTCTTTGAATATAGATTGCCCAAAGGCCTTCAGGATAGCAGCCAACTGCCGCTGCCTCTGTTTACGCCGACGACTAAGGTAGCCAGTGGGCATGATATGCCGATCGATTGCGCGGATGCGGGGAAGTTGATTGGCGAGGAGTTATTTCAGCGGGTGCACGATTTGAGCATCGCCCTGTATCAAATGGGAGTGGAGCGAGCGGAGGCGGCCAATTTGATTTTGGCCGATACAAAGTTTGAATTTGGTCTGGATGAAGCGGGTGAACTCTACCTGATCGATGAGATTTTGACGCCAGATTCTTCGCGTTACTGGCCGCGTGAGGACTACGCTCCGGGCGGGGCACAGCCGTCGTTTGATAAACAGTTTGTGCGCGATTACTTGGAGTCGTTGGATTGGGATAAAACACCGCCACCGCCAGCATTACCGGAAGCGGTACTCGCCGGCACTCTTCAGCGCTATATCGAAGCTTACACGACTTTGGTCGTGGAGTAAGGTGAATTCAACTTACGTAGCGCATGCCCATTTGGCTGATTGATATTTTTGCTGCACCGGATCTGGACACTACGTTCTGGTTCCTTGCGGGTATGACGCTGCCGCTGTGGCTCGGTATGATTCTGCTGCCTAATGCGCGGGTGGTTCAACTGCTGGCTCAGCCTGTACTTGTGGCGTCGCTCTATTGCTCAGTGCTTTTTGTGTTGTTGTGGAAGTGGTATCAGGCTTCGCTTTTTCCAGACCCGATGGCAGAGCTCAGTTATTCAGCCGCCCAAGAACTGACGCGACATCCTGTCGTGTTTCTGTCATTATATTGTAACTTTCAAATTATGAATTTGGCCCTCGGCAGCATAATGTATCAGAAGAGTCTTCGTTCAGGCTTTCGGGCACCCATTGAGCTATTACTTTGTTGGTTGTTGGGAGCACCTGCATTTGTAGTCTTTGGAGTGCGATTACTATTGAGGAGGCAATCGATCCGATGAAGGAGTTGTCTGAATTGGCGATGACGGATGTGGGTACTCGTAGTCGAGTCGGTCATGCGTGGCGTTTGGGTGTCTGGTCGGCTGTGCTGGTATTCTGCTATGTATTAATTCGTAATCTTTTGTATGTGAACGCGGGGATGTTGAGGCCCAATTTTACAGAGATTCATAAGGCCTATGATTTTAACCTGTGGGAATTGCCGATGACATTGTTCGGCGTCGCTGTGTTTTTTGCGTTGTTGGCGGTGGCTTGGCGCGTGCTGCGCAATGGACTTACTTGGATTGCGCTGCTGTATGTGTTTATTGCGGTCGATTTATTGGTGTTGCGCTATTATGTGACCAACGTAGAGCCGCAGCGCCTAGTCGTTCAGCATGTACGTTTAGAGACGCCAAAACTCACTCAACCAATACGGCTGCTACATATTTCAGATATTCAAGCAGGTCGTATCACCGATTATGAAGTAGAGATCTTTGAACAGATCAAAGCACTGAGACCCGATTTAATCTTGAATACGGGCGACTTCCTGCAAGTTGTGCCGCCTGCGACTTTTGCATCTGAATTTCCAAAATTGTTGACTCTGATTAAGGCCGTGAATCCGCGATTCGGCACGTATGCGGTGTATGGCGATACTGAGCGTGAACTGTACCAGATTCGCGCGGACCAGTTAGCGCCACTGCAGGTATTGTCATCGCGCTCTGCACAAATTGATACAGCTGGGGGAATTATTAATTTGCATGGCTTAAGTTTATATCAATCAAAGAATCAACTCTGGGCCACGCGTACCGTTGAGCAATGGTTGGAACAGAGCCAGCCAAGTGACTTTCGTATTTTATTTGGCCATGCGCCGGATTATGCGTTAAAGGTCGTGGATTTACCGATCGATCTCTGCTTGGCAGGGCATACCCATGGCGGCCAAGTTCGCTTGCCATGGTATGGAGCGTTGGTGATCGATAGTGAAGTGCCGAAGGAGTGGGCGAGAGGTTTTAGACGAATTGGAATTCCATACTTGAATGTCTCTGCTGGGGCTGGATCGAATCGATTTGAAGGATTGCCGCCACTGCGTTTTAATTGCCCGACAGAGATGACTTTAATTGAGTTAGTACCGATGCGATCAATTCGCTAAAGTTGGCTAACGATGGCTTAAGCCAGTGGGTCAGCCATTACTCTTTCTCAATCTATTTTACCGGGCTATATCGTCCTGCCCAATAATTTTTAGCTGATGCAGAGTGATCGTTTCAGCTGCGAGTTCGTTATCTTCCAGGCTGATTGCTAGGGCAGAGCGATTGCTCGGGCGCGAGACAAAAGAATAGGTGTAGTGGATATTGATTTCCGCCTGCACAAGTGCCGCGGTGACTTTTTTAATGTCTGCCTCGTTGGCTAATTCGACTGCGAGGAGTTCACTTTGCACAAATGAGAATTGATGCTCGATGAGAAGCTTTTGTGCTTCCTCAGGGTAGTCGACAATGATGCGAATGATTGAGCTATCTGTCGTGTCGAGAATCGAAAGTGCCATGATGTGCACTTCGTGGATAGAGAGTAAGCCGATGATTTCGTTGAGCCGGCCGACTTTATTATTAGCGTGGATCGAAAATTGAATGACGGGGCGAAAAGCTCCTGGTCTGCGCATCACTTCGGTCGACATAGATACATGACAATACGCATCTTGCGTTGGCTTGCACGTATTTTTTTAGGACCATTGGTATGTGCACTTACGGCCATTGTGGATCGATACAACTTTGCAGCTCTATCTGCCGCAGCGTTGTTAATCGATGAAGTGCAGGCCATTGATGCGATCAGCTACAGCTAGGTTTGACCTGGCAATTATTCTCTGAGTTAGCGCTTTTACCCTCTGAATATAAGTAATTTATGTTCGTAGACGGGTGATTTGATTGTGTGAATATGAAGCATGATGTTAGCATTTAGACGTAGTTTACCATTGCTTAAATATTAACTTATTACTAGGATTTAACGCATAAATGCTTACTACTACTACTACTACTACTACTACTACTCGGCCACTCCTCATCTTGATTTTAGCGGCTACGCTTTGCTCTTGCCAATCTTATGATGTGTCTAACATTCCGGAGGCAAGCGTCCCAACCGATGCGGGTCTGATGTTACAGGGGGTTAAAGATCCGATTGAATACGTCAATCGCGCGTCTTTTGGCCTGAACACCGTGCTTTTCGAGAATATTGTTTATCCGACGACGAAAGGTTACAAGTGGCTCATTCCCAAGCCAGGTCGTGAGCATATTTCTAATTTTCACGACAATCTGATATATCCGGTTCGCTTGGTTAATAATTCCCTGCAAAGGCAGTGGCAAAAAAGCTGGATTGAAACCAAGCGCTTCGGTATCAATACCACTATTGGTTTTTTAGGTCTCAATGATATTGCGACAAGCAAATATCATTTACGTCCAAGTCAGGAAGATTTGGGCCAGACCTTTGGTAAGTGGGGCTGGAATTCACAAGTATATGTATTCATACCTGTCTTAGGACCGAGTTCTGAGCGTGATATCGTCGGTATGGTTGGGGACTCTTTTCTTCACCCAACTGCATATCTGGATTCAGTATACAACTACGTCGCTGAGGGCTTCTTGACATTCAATGATATAACCGCACATGCGGATACCATTAATGATGCGCTAGTGGAGAATTATGATCCGTATGAACTCACTCGCTTGCTATACAGCGCAAGTCGCCAGGCGGCCGTCAATAACTACGCACACGACAACGATCGTGATGATGATGGGGAAACGCAGACCTTGCGTGCGATCTTCGCAAAACCGACGAATCCCCATTTCAAAAAGCAGAGTATAGACGATTCTGCCAAAATCGAGGGCTGGCAGAAGGAGTTGCCATATTCACTATGGATGCAGCCAGAAGCCGCAGCTTTGATGGTGCAACTTCCTGGTTTGGGCTCGCACCGTAAGGGGAGTATGGATCTCGCGTTGGCTGAATTAGCTTACAGCGAAGGATACAGTGTGCTGATATTTAGTAACACTTTTAATTGGGAGTTTATGACGGCTGCGCCTAGCGGCTATGCGCCTGGTTACGTAGAAAAAGATAAGGAAATGATCCGTGTCGCTTATCAAGCAATCATGAAAGACCTGAATGCTACTTTCGGTGAAGAGAACTTCCTCCAACGTTCCTTAATTGGTATGTCAATGGGTGCTTGGTATACATTGAACCTGAGTGCCGACCTGAAAGAACGTGGAATGAATCACATGGTTGATCACGTGATCGCCATTAATCCTCCGGCAAATTTGCTCGGCAGTCTGTCTGCCTTGGATCTGCTTTACCGTGCGCCCTATAAAAATGGTGATATGAATGAAGCGAAGCAGATCATTGATTCCGCTTTAGCTAAAGCACTGATCAGTGCTCAGTCAGGCTTGGAGCCGACCGCGGATCTGCCGTTTACGAATGCGGAAGCCTCTTACTTGATTGGTCTGAACTTCCGGTTGACACTGCACGAAGCCATTATTGCGGGTGGATTTGATCAAGAGCTAGGTGTGTTCCGCAGCAGAGGCGCGCTGTATAAGGATATGCTGGCGTTAAGCTTCGAAGATTATTACAACAAGATCGCTGTGATGGTTAACGAGCGTGAAGGTGTGACTGCAGAGCAAATCGAATATTCTGTTAATTTGCAGAATCGTGAGGAAAGTCTGAAGCAAGTGGATAACCTACACTTGGTTCTTAGTGATAATGACTTTCTATTGAGCCAAGATGAGTTGAATTGGTTTAAGGATACATTTTCGGGCAAGACGACCGTCTTTGAGCAAGGAGGTCACTTGGGTGAGCTCTGGCGTCCAGAACTCCAAGACGCCATTCGCGCGCAGATTAAGCTAAAAAAGTAATATTCTAAAGGTGGCGACTACGTATTAATTATAAAAAGGAATATGCATTATTTGCTGGGCCCTTTTTAGTGCACCTAGCTTCGCGCATCTGAGTTAAGCACTGAGTTAAGCACTGAGTTAAGCACTGAGTTAAGCACTGAGTTAAGCACTGAGTTAAGTACTGAGTTAAGTACTGAGTTGCGCACTGAGATCGCAAGCGACCAGTATTTCCCTGCGGAGCTCATACGTTTAATTCCTAGGGATAAAACTGCAGGCGTTTAGTGGCTAGATGGGGTTTTGCATCTGCGGAAATTTTTAGTATAGCATGTGTAGACAAGCACGCGCAATTGATATCAGCAAATCTCGCAGAAGAGGCACGGCCTGCGACTTTTGTTACAGCGTTAAATTGCGATCAATAATGGCCGGCGTGAAGCACAGAAAAGCAATGGCTGTTAAATCATCGCGGTTGATTGATCGAGCGCTAGATGGAGACGACGCCAGCATCTTTTTCAGCTTCTTTTTCAGCTTCTTTTTCAGCTTCTTTTTCAGCTTGTTGGGCGGCGAGCATTTTTTTGCGGCGAGCGCGGACGTCAAACATCGCAGACTGTTCTTCGGCGTGGTAAGAGGAGCGGACGAGTGGGCCGGATTCGCAGGCACCGAAGCCAATACTGAAGGCGTATTCTTTCCACTTGGCAAATTCTTCAGGCGTCACCCAACGATCGATTGGTTGATGCTTTTTGCTGGGTTGCAAGTATTGGCCGATCGTCAACACATCGACGCCGACTGTTTGCATATCTTGGAGTACTTGTTTGATCTCTTCATCCTGCTCACCGATGCCGAGCATGATGCCGGATTTGGTGGTAAAGCCGCGAGACTTGGCATGTTCGAGTACCCATAGGGAGCGGTCGTAGCGGGCGGTTTTACGGATCGGGCGTTGCAGACGCTCGACCGTCTCAAGGTTGTGATTGAAAATATCAGGGCAAGCGTCGAGCACCACGTCGAGGTATTCCTGCTGTCCGCGGAAGTCCGCTGTGAGTACTTCGACCGCACACTCGGGGGAGCGGTAATGGATTGCGCGAATAGTGGCGGCCCAGACTGCGGCGCCACCGTCCTTGAGGTCATCGCGTGCCACCGAGGTGATCACGGCGTGCTTCAAATTCATCTTGGCAATTGATTCAGCGACACGGGCAGGCTCGCCGAGATCAAGCTCAGTCGGGCGACCTGTGTTAATCGCGCAGAAGGTGCACGAACGTGTGCAAATGTTGCCGAGGATCATGACAGTCGCCGTACCTCGGGACCAGCATTCGCCCATGTTTGGGCACTGTGCGCTTTTACAGACGGTGTGCAGGTCGTGTGTGTCAACGATCTCGCGCACTGCCTTGTACTCGACGCTGGTGGGAAGCTTCGCGCGGAGCCATTCTGGTTTACGATTGTTCATTAGGAGCGGCAGTGTTCCGAAAAACGTTCTTAAATTCAACTGCTAAACGCGCTTGTACCTCATCCAAGTCAATTGGTTTGCCGAGTTCAGTTTGCATCGAGGTGACGGTGCCGTTGGTGATGCCGCAGGGCACTATGCCAGTGAACTGGCCCATGTCAGTATTCACGTTGAGCGCGAAGCCGTGGTAAGTCACCCAGCTGCGTACCGCCACGCCGATTGCGCAGATTTTACGCGTATCGAGCCAGATGCCCGTCTGGCCTTCGCGTCGAGCAGTCTGCAGCCCGAAGTTGGCGAGGGTGCGGATGACAACTTCTTCGAGGTCCCGTAGGTAGGCGTGTAGATCGCGCTGCATTTGAAGGGAGATAATCGGGTAGCCGACGATTTGGCCGGGGCCGTGGTAAGTAATGTCGCCGCCGCGGTTACTGTGGATGACTTGCACGCCTTTTGCTTTGAGTTGCGCTTCGTTCCAGATCAGGTGTCGTTCGGCCCCCTTGCGCATACCAATCGTAAATACGGGGGCATGCTCGGTAAACACCAGTGTGTCAGGCACCTCGCCAGTTCGCCTCAGGCTGACTAGGCTTTTTTGGCGCTCCAGCGCGGCTTGATACTCGGTGGGTCCCCAGTCGATGATGTCCAGCGGTGGGGTTGAGTTGGATGCATCTGGCAGCATATGACTTAGCAATTAGGCTCTGATTGTAAGGGTTGGCTCTGGCATCGTCAGCCGAAGGCTGCCGCTCTACTTAATCTCGGCTGGTTGGAGCTGGCTGGCTTTAATAGTCCGTTGCCATAGTTCTGTGCCTGCCATGCTCATGACCCGTATGTTGATCGCGCGGTCTTCTTCAGGGCCGGTAAAGTCGAGTAGGGCAAAGTGGCGATCGAAGGTGCTGGTGCCAGGCATGCGGAAGAAGTTTAGTTCTTCCTGATTGTCTTGTGGGCTAGCTGTGAGTGGCCCGAGTGTGAGGTCGAACAGATTGTAACTGTTGGCGTGCACGAGTCGTGTGAGTTCACCATAATACTTGCCGCCGCTGATGAAAAAGAGCCCGGCGATGCGTTCGTCACGGAGCATTTGCAGCAGTTCCCCATGCTCGCGTTCGGCATAGCTGAGATTGTTGCGATTGTCGGCGGGATTGAGAATCGGTGCGCCAGCGATGATGATCTTGAAAGTCGCGCTGCTGTGGATGATTTCCTGCCGAAGCCATTCAATTTGCTCTGTACCAAGCATTTGCGGCAGACGGTCGCTGGTGGGTGCATCGTCGCGATAGCTGCGGGTATCGAGCATGAAGAAGTCGACGTCGGAGCGGCGGAAGCGTGTGGTGATACCATCCAAACTTGCGACTTCGACGGGCTGGGGCCAATAGGCGTTGAAGCTGTCTTCGACTTGTTGGCGGTAGGAGTAAAATTTACCAGCGTTTACGCGACCGTAGTCAGTGCTGCTCCAAGTGCCATAGTGTGGGATGCTAGCCAGCAGTGGCTGAAGTTCGGAGACACTGCGTGCTTTACCAAAACGTTTGAGTGTGCCGCTTTGAGAACCCCAATCGCTGTCGCGCAGGTGCGCGGTGTTACCAGTCCAGATCATGATTTCTGGCTGTTGACTAAGAATGCTGGAAAAAATTCCATAGCCTCCGCCGAGAATTTGATAGGGCGGCTCGAAGCCATCTTCGGTGGCATAGTGCGCGCCACCGACGGCGATACGCAAGTCGGGTGGTGGAGTTCGGCCAATATAGTGGATTGGCGTCTTGAAGGTATTTTTATCCTCGGTGAGCTTGCCGTCGAGCTCGATGCGGTAGTTGTATTGCTTGCCGGGCTCGACTGCGTTAAGTCTTAAAGTCGCGGTGTTATTAAGGGCGTTGCTGGTCTGGGTGGCATCGCTCCAGTGCAGCGCATTGGATTGCCCTTGCTCGGCGTAGGCGACGCGGATTTTAGTCGGGGCGTCGGTTTGCACCCAGATGGTGGCTTCTCGCATGTCGATATGGCCGAGCATGGGTCCAGCCACGATGTCGGCCTGCAATTGGGTATTGGCACTGATATAGATCAGGGAAAGCAGTGCAGAGATATATCGGGTTGTTGGAAACATTGTAACTTTTACGAGACCTTAATTTTCGAGTGACGTGAGAAATGCACGGTGTTGACCATGCGGTCGACGAGCGCGGGGCGCTGCATCGAGCTGTCGGCAATTGCGTCGAGTATATTCGAGAGTAATTGTTCGCGGTCGCCTTGATTGAGCACATAGCGCATGCGTACTTCGACGAGTTCCGAACTGAGCTCTAGCCAGAGGGCTTTGATCTCTTTGACGCGCGGATGAGCGCTGCTGCGTTTAAAGAGCGATTTGTTGGCGCGAATGTTTGGGCAGGTGCCCAGTTTGGCGCTGATCGCTTCGAGGCAATCTCGCTCTCCGCTCGCGAGTGATTCCCAGCTAATACTGCAGAGTTCGCAACGTGCTTCGGAGAGCAGGCGGTGCAAGGCCGGTTGCTTGATGCGCATGATGAGGGCGATCCAGCGGGTCGGCCAGTTACCAAAAGCGTAGGCAAGAAATGCGAAGCGGGACTCTGGGCTTAGCATGCGCAGCTTGATGACAAGTGCTTCTGTTGAGGTCGTAAGGCCTTGCTCAGAGGTACTTTCGATCAAGGCTCGAGCGAGCATATACTCGAAGTCAGAGAGGCGCTCTGAATAGGGCAGGTTTTGCCACAGCTCATTGAATAGTTGCGTGACGCGCGCGACGCGCAGCTCGGTCGGTTCGGCAAAAGAGCAGCCAAAAAATGTCTGCGCCAAATCAATATAATTGGAGGCCAGTGCTAGATATTGCTCTCGATCCCCGCGTTTAGCGGCTTTGAGCTGTGAACGTGCAGCCTGGCGAGCAGGTTCTGAACGCACAAGCCAACCGAAGAAACGGCGTATGTTACTCATCGCTATTAGAGAAAATTAAGGATTAGTCCTGGTCTCCGCGAGGGCGCCGCTTGCACTCAATCCGGCAGTCGCTCATCACGCGGATCCACATTTCGCGCAGGTCAAATATACGGATTTGGTTTTCCTTGCGAAAGCTGGCGAGGAATTCCGGGTCCGGATGTGTCACTTGGTCAAGTACGGCTAAAGTTTGATTGAGTGCACTCAAGCTATTCTTTAGATGGCAAATAGTCAGGCCGAAATCACCAAGGTCGATGGCTTGAATGGATAATAAGACGTTCATTTCAGCCTGATGCAGGCTGTTGGCATAGTTCCAGCAGAGTTGCGGCGAGAGATAATTCTGGCTGTGCGCCATGTAGTGTTCCCAGCTTTGGTGCAGGTAGCGGTACAGGGCGCGGGTCACTACAATCACAGGGTGGCGATGCAGGGTGTAAGGAGCATTGTCGATGGCATCGGACCGCGCCTCGGCTTCGTCTGTGGACTCCGGCGCGCTAAATTCGTCGGTCAACGAAATATCTTCAGCATCCCAGCCCATCTGCACGGCCACTTCATCGAGGTGGTTGGACTTGTGCTTGAGTGTGTTGTAGATCGAAAGAAACTTGTCGGTATCTTGGTCTGAACCTTTTAGATACTTTCGCCATTGGTATTCATTCCAATGCGGCTCGCTGGGTGTTTCGTCCCAATTGCCGTCGGAATGCTCAAAATTTGGATCGCTCATAGTTTTCGGATCAGATCCGATACTGATGAATCTGTATTTCTGGTTCCAAAAATCAACTCCCTTTTCAGTTTGAGTTGATTTTGCTTTGAATGAACTGCGAAGGCAGGCATATATTACCAAATATTAAAGCATCCGTTGTGCCAATCCTGCACGATCTCACCGATTTTCTAAGTATGACTCCAAGTATTTTCCGTATGAATTGTTGGTTCGAAGGCCACGTCCAGGGCGTTGGCTTTCGCTACCAGACAATGAGCGTGGCCAAGGGCTTCGAGGTCGCTGGCACGGTGCAAAATCTCACCGATGGGCGTGTGCATCTCTGTGCTGAAGGTGAGGAGTCCGAAGTTCAGGCTTTTCAAGAGACGGTGGCCGAAGAGTTGAAGAGCTACATTCGCCAAGTTGAGGTCAAGACCGACTGCGGCCCACGCACCTGCCAAAGTTTCCGTATTTTACAATAATATGAGTCATCCAGCGATTAGTATTAAGAGCCTAACCAAGGATTTTTCCATTGGGATGCGTGGCGTGAAGCTTCGTGCGGTCGAGGATTTGAATCTCGAAGTTGGCGATAACGAAATTTTCGGCCTAATTGGGCCGAACGGTTCGGGTAAGAGTACCACGATCAAGGTCGTCCTCGGCCTGCTCGATGCCTCAGTCGGCGAGTGCCTGATCTACGGCAAGCCCAGCCACACCGTGGCCGCGCGGCATAGTGTCGGCTTTCTGCCCGAAGCACCGTATTTTTACCGCTACTTGTCTGGCCGCGAGCTGGTGCGCTTCTACGCTCGCATTTGTGGCGTTTCGCGTGGCAAAATCGCTAAGCAGGTGGATGAGGTGATCGAACTGGTTGGCATGACCGAAGCCGCACATCGCCGTGTCGGCACTTATTCGAAGGGGATGTTGCAGCGCATTGGCCTGGCGCAAGCACTGGTACATGATCCACAGTTGGTGATTCTCGATGAGCCGACGGCTGGCGTTGATCCACTTGGATCGGCAGCGATTGCAGAGATCATCCGCGAGCTGAAACGGCGCGGTAAGACTGTGCTGCTTTGCTCACACTTATTGGCGCAAATCGAAGGGCTGTGCGATCGTGTGGCGATTCTTCATCGTGGCAAGTTGGTTCGCGAGGGCCGCGTCGACGATTTGGTGCAGGAGAAAGATGCGCAGTCGCTGGTGGTTGAAGGTCTGAGCGTCGAGGGGCGTGCAGCCGTTGAAAAAACGATTGCTGAGCAGGGAGGGACGCTTTGTAGAGTGGAGAAGCCGCGCCTGAGTTTGGATTCGCTCTTTTTACAAGAAGTCGAACAACGCGAGGCCGCACGCAGCACTGATTCACAGACAGAAGGAGGCACACAATGAGCGGATTAATGGATTCTATTGCTCGTATTCGGCTGATCGCTGGTAATACGTTTCTCGAGGCGGTGCGGCAGAAGTTTTTTAATTCGTTGCTTCTAATATCGGTGGCGCTGGTGGCGAGTTCGACCTTCTTTCAACAGTTCGACTTTGGCACGGGCGAGCTCAAGTTCGTCACCGACTTCGGCTTTGGCGCGCTGTTCTTTTTCGGCTCGATTCTGTCGATTGCAGCCACGACGCAGCTGTTCTTTAGCGAAATCGAGAATCGCACGGCGCTGACGATGTTGGCCAAGCCAATCTATAAGCTGGAGTTCCTCGCGGGTAAATTCCTTGGCGCGCATATGCTGATGCTGGTCTTTACCACCGTCATTATACTGGTGCTGAGTGGCATTCTCTATTGGCGTGAAACAATCCTGATGGCGCGGCTCGGTGAGGAATTCGTCGATGGGCGTTTGATCCGCTACGGTGATTTATTTATCTTTGGCCTGCTGCAGTGGATGAAGTTCGGCATCTTGAGCGCGATCGCTCTGTTTATTGCCAGCTTCTCAAATACGAATCTCTACACTGTGGTGGTGTCGTTTTTCATGCTGATTATTTGCCAACTGCAATATATCGCGCGGGATGCGTACTTGTCGATTGAGGCGGGCGTCGGCGCGTGGTTGGTGCGCGTGCTCGGCTTGATCTTTCCGAATTTTCAATTGTTCAATGTCGGCGACCAGTTGGTGTTTGCTTCTAGCACTCCGCTGCCTATCAGCTCGGTGCTGCAGATTGTCGGCTACGGACTGATCTATACCGTTGCCTTCATCCTGCTTGCGCAGGTGAACTTCAAAAAACGGGAGATTTAGCGGATGTCTGCTAGTACTTGTCTCCAGCATCCATTATTTCTACGCGTGCGCAGTGTCTGTGTGCTGCTGGTTGCTTTGGTGTTACTCGGCATCGCTACGCGACCGATCGAAGCGCCGGCATGGCAGGTGGTGAGGGCGCGGCAACCGGAGATGAATCTGGATGCGATTGAGGGTGCGCTCGGGCAGGGGCTCATCGTCGGTGTGCTCGGTGGCTTCCGTGCGGTGATGGCGGACTTTTTATGGATCCGCACCAATACGATTTGGGAGCGACGCGATCGAGTGAAACTCGATACGATGGTGCGGCTCGTGACGACGCTCGACCCGCGGCCAGAGTTTTTCTGGATCAATAGTGCGCGGATGATCGCCTACGATGTGCCGAATTGGCGTATCCAAGAAGAGGGTGGCTATACGGATGTGCCTGAGAGTCGTCAGCGGGCGCTGGATCGTGAACAAGCTGAGCAAGCTTTTGCGATGTTAGCGCGCGCCCGTGAATTTCATCCAAATAAAGCAAAGCTTTATTTGGAGGTCGGGCAAATTTATATGAACCGTTTAAAGGATAAAGCGAATGCCGCGAAGTGGTTTCTACTTGCCTCACAGCAGCCCGATGCCCCGTATTTCGCGGCTCGTATTTATGGCGAACTGCTACGTGGCGAGGGCAAGGATGCCGAGGCGTATGACTTCCTTCAGAAGCTACACCGTGATTTGCCAGATGATCCTTATGCACAGAAGCCAATCATCCTCGACCGCATTCGCGAATTGGAAACGGATTTGGAGATAACGGCTTGGCAACGTTTTCAGCCAAAAGCTGCAGTTCAGGACCAATCAATTAGACCGAGTTTGGAGTCGAAGGTTCAGGTATTGGAACAGTCGCATTGTCACGATCACGCGCATTAGTCACCCCCTTAATCTTACAGGTTATTGAACAGTAGAGTGGGGTAATGACGATACTTGGACCCGATCTTTTTGCCTGTCAATACGATGCTGGATTCGCTATCTGCATAGCATCGTTGGCGATTAGTCGAGATGGTCGCGCAGCCATTGGCCGTGCACTTCTTGTTTCACGCTGGAATGTTAGGATGACGTCGTCAGGGTCTTGCGCGCGAAGCTTATTAAGTCGCGCGGTCCATATTTTGAGTGAAAAATTCTGGATCTGGCCCTATTCTCCGTCAGCAGCGATTCGTATATCGTCGGCACTGACAGCTACTGTGATCTCGTTGCCGAGGAACTCGAGTAGTACTTGGATGCGGTTGGTCGCGGTCAGTTGTGCGAGCACTTTGCCGTTGAGGCCTTGAAGAGACCCAGATGAGAACTTAACCTGTGCACCTGGTTCGATGCTGGGATCAGATGCTTCAATAATGCCTTCGGGCACACTGGCGCGAAGATCTTCGATCAGCGGGCCGGGTAGTGCGCGGCGCTCGCCTTGTTGCACGAGCTGACTAACGCCTGGAGTATGAATGACGCGGCGATAATTATCGCGCAGTGAAAACTTGGCGAAGATATAGCCGGGAAACATCGCCTCCACAAAGCGTTTTTTGCCGGTGCGGGTTTTCTTGATCTGGCTAATACGTGGACAAAAGACCTCCACGGACTCGATTTTTGCGAGGATTGCGGAGGCAATGTGCTCACGCTTGGTTTGGGTGCGCAGGCAAAACCATTCGAGAGGAGTGGTGGGAAGGGAACTATCGGGTGGATTCGGCATATAATATGCAGTTTCTTAACTGCTAGCACTGAGTGGCATAGTGACAACGGTAAGTATTAGACTTGGGACGAGTTCCGGTTGGTTGTATTTACAATGATGAGTGAGGTGGGGCTGTGCCCGCATTGTCGCCAGCCGATCGTGGATTGAGTCTACCGTCGACCTCCCCAGCCACGGCCGGAAGAGTGCCATGATTTGGCTGTTTCTAATTGCTCGCGCTCTTTCTCGTTCAACTCGCTATTGTCTAGATAGCTGGTAAAGCTTTTCGGATCGTCGTTTTTCCAATTGGCGGCGACTTGTTGCATCATTCTATTGCGTATGTTTGCGTTGCTAATCGACTCCGCCCAACTCATTGCGGTGGGTGGGTCTTCTTGGGCAGCACGATACGTGTAGGTGGCGACGGCGCGGTCCAATTCTGGCGAAGGCGGCAGGGAGTTGAGCCACTCAGAAGAGGCGGTCAGGTCGTAGCGGGTCCATTCGCGTGTGATCTGAGCGGTCGCATGCTGGTAAGCAGGATCCTCTGCGGATAGGTTGTTCAACCATGCGGCAGCAGCGGAAGGATCGCTCTCGGCCCATTCACCGATTAAGGCGGTCTTCATACCAGTGGTGGCATCGCTGCCGAGCCCTTGTACATAGGCCGCTGCGCTCACAGGGTCAAAGGCGGCCCACTCGTCGACTAATTCGCGTTGTAAGTTATCTTTACTGCGACCATCGACCATCTGCGCGATCGTTGCGTAGGCTCCATCAAGCCCGCCGCCACGAATCTGTGTTTCGATCACTTCGCTTAGAAGGCGGTTTTTTAAGCGTAAATTGGAGCTATTATTTTCGCTCATGGCATTCGCATAGTTGAATGCGCCTTTTGGGTTGGTCTCAGCAAAGCCACGGATGATGGCTTCCATCTGTGAGTTACGAAGGTTGTACGGTGCATCCGCTAAGGCAGTGTCAGCCCAAGCCAATGCGGCCATCGGCTCATTGCTCGCCCATACTTCTAAGATGTTGTTGCGTGCGCGCTCGGCGTCGCGCAGCGAAGCGATGCTCTCAGTAAACTCAAGTGCTGCCAATGGATCTGAGGCGGCTAGTTGTTCCAGTAGCTGGTTGATCGCCTCTGATCTGCCGGGATCTGAGATCGGTACTGCAAAGGCCGCATTGAGTAACTGCCGTGTCATTTCGCTGCTCTGAGTGCTCAGCTGGTCAAGCGTCGCGACCGCTTCACCGGCGGTCACCGAGGTCTCCAGGGTATCCGCTTGCGCTGGGGCGATACGTATGGCCTCTAGTATTTGAGGCCCAGCCAATGCCTCAGATGCGGTCTGTTGGGTGCTTGCGCCCGTCGACGTTAGCGCGCGACCGATAAAAAAGGCGAGGGCGAGACTGGCAAACCAGACTCCTAGTGTCAGGAACAGTGACGAGCGTTTCATAATATGGAAGACGTGATGGATTGAACGACGCAGGGCCGACCAATTATTTAATTGGTCGTATTTGGAAAAAGTTTCAAGCAATGTTGAATTTGTAATGCTTATGGGCTAAGTGCAAATCCAAATAAGGTCACCCTCCGCCACGGCCTCAAATAGTTCAACCACTTCTGTATTGAGCATCTCGACGCAACCGCCGCTAAAGGGTTCACCGATACGATCCTCATGGTTGGTGCCGTGAATGTAAATATAGCGCGCGTAGCTATCACAGCCTGTGCCGCTGTTGTGGGGCTCTAAACCGCGCAGGCGGATGATACGGGTGGTGATCAGGTTGCGCAGTTGTTCGTTCTCGTGGAATTCTGAAAAAATCTGCCCTGTCGGCACGCGGCCCTTGAGTACCATGCCGAGTGGTTCACCGGAGCCGATCTTGTCCGCGATTGAGTGCAACCCGAGTGGAGTGCCGTAGGAATCCGCTTGGCAGGAAGGCGTATTCTTCGAGGTCGAGATTGAAAAAACGCGCTGCAGCACGCCATCGAAAATAAGCGCAAGTTCCTGTCGCTGAATCGAAACGATTACTTGTCGATGTGTCGGCGTGATTGACAAGGCCTCACAGCTTTGTTTTACACGCTCGTTTTCATTTATAAAATCAAATGGCATACAATGTAGGCATCCTCGGAGCGACTGGCGCAGTCGGTCAAGAAATCATTCGTCTTCTCCACGAGCGTGAATTTCCGATTGCGGAACTTCATTTGCTCGCATCTGCACGTTCGGCAGGGAAGACTCAGTCCTATGGCGATCAGACTTGGACCATCGAAGAAGCCACTGCTGAGAGCTTTGATGGCCTCGATATAGCGATTTTTAGCGCTGGCGGCGATCAGACTCTGCAATTTGCGAACGAAGCGGTGCAGCGCGGTTGCATCGTCGTAGATAATAGCTCGGCCTTCCGCCAAGATCCGAACGTGCCGCTCGTTATTCCCGAAATTAATCCGGATGTAGTGGATCACCATCAAGGTATTCTTGCGAATCCGAATTGTTCAACCGCGATCTCCCTTATGGGGCTGTATCCGTTGCACAAGGCGTTTGGCCTGAAGTCTTTTATTGCCTCCACTTACCAAGCCGTTTCTGGCAGCGGTGCCGGCGGTTTGATTGAACTCGACCAGCAAGCTCGGGCATGGGCCAAGGATGAGCCGTTGGTTAAGGATGTGTATCCACACCAGATTGCGTTTAATTTACTGCCGCACGTGGATGCTTTTCTCGACGATGGTTACACCAAGGAAGAGATGAAGATGCTCAACGAGGGCAAAAAGATCCTCGGTCTTGAGGAGTTACGCGTCACTTGCACCTGTGTGCGTGTACCAGTCTTCCGTGCGCACTCAATTTCGATCAGTGCCGAGTTTGAAAAGCCTGTCAGCGTGGCAGCTGCCAAGGCTGCGATCGAAGCGTTCGAGGGTGTCGAACTGGTAGATAATCCAGTAAATCTGGAATATCCAATGCCGATCGATTACTCCGAGGTCGTTCCTTGTGGCGTCGGTCGCATCCGTAAGGACCAAGTGTTCGAAAACGGTTTGGCATTTTGGGTCACCGGCGATCAGCTCTGGAAGGGCGCAGCGCTCAATGCGATTCAGATCGCCGAGCTGTTGCACACCAAGGGTTTACTGGGCAAGGGCAAGTAGCGAAGGCGACGCCTTTACATTGATCTAGCGGGTGATTCCAATGTGGGACATCCGCTTTTTTGTGCCTGAAGTGCTGCTCTTAGGTAGTGATTGGGTTTATCCCAGGATCACAGGCTCCTAGGTCGACTAGTGCATCGCAAACGATCGCGGGGTAAACCAGCTCACTACAGAAATCGGGGCCTGTTGCGTGTGACTTGGCCGTTTCAGCAATGCTCCGTTATTGCCGTGCGCGGCCCTGCGTTCACTCTATTTGGCGGCAACGACAGAGCGTGCCCTCTACTGTAAAGCTATCCTCCTACAATACTTCAAACGCCCGATGCGCAGCGATGTAGAGCGGGTGCTTGGGGCTTTCATTGGCGTTCTTGCCGAGACAGGAAATATTTAAGTTCGGGCGTTCGCGGAAAGGCTCTAGCAATGCTAAGATGGCGTTTTGACGATCCATGTGCAGCCCGTGATTCCCCCAGCCGCCGACGATGTCCAAGTGCCCATTGTTCAGCTCGTAGGCTTCGGTGATCGCAGCCGTGATCTGCGCGTCATTCTCAGGGCCGATAGGATCTTCGATCGCCATCATATTTTTGGGGTCAGTCGCGCGGTAGGCGAAGATGTTGAGCATCAAGAACTCGTTGGCTCCGAGCCGTCCGCAGAATGATTTGATCCGCGTAAGTGTCGGGTCGAGTTTGTTCTCATCGGCAGTCGATGGGTTGAGGCAGATGAAGAGCGCACGGCGGCGCTCGAACAGCTCATCCCAGCGATGCAGCAGCGTGTAGCGATAGCTACGACAGTTTGAGAACGTACAATCGTTTTGCATCGTATCGAGATCGAGTTACTTCAGCTTGCCGAGCTTCAAGTGCAGGGTGCTGATGATCTTGGGCTCTTGCACGTAGCTTACGTCGTATTCTACGAGGTCGCCAGTAATTAGCATTTCATTAAATCCGCCTGGCTCCTTGTGTAGTTTGATCGAAATCGGATGCGCAAACAATGCCGGAATGCCAAGTGCCTTGTCAGTTAGTTGAACTATTAAATGCTTTGGCGCACAACTGAGGTTTTGGATTTTAATAGCAGCCACCCCTTCATCTGAGTATGTCAGAAGGAGCATTTCGGGAGACGTAGTGATGCTCGTTTCACTAATCTGTAGCTCACATTGTATTTCGTGGCGCTTACCATCGGTCTGTTCGACTACGCCGACGCCACGATAGAGGCCAACCCATTCATTGATGTTGGCGTGAGCTGAGTGGCCGAAGCAGCAGAGGAGTGTGAGGGTGAGGACGATTTTGTTGAGCATAATATGAATGGTCTGAATCTTATTTGACGGCATTGGCGGTGATGCCCGGCCAATCATCCGTGCGGAATGGCGTGACTGGCAGGCCGTTGCGATCATAGAGATTTGCCTTTGGGTTGTTGGCCCATGCATAGCGCACCGCGACTGGGCTCGATACATTCGCGTTGGAAACGTGCACTTTATTCTTACCGATGATCTTGGCATCGGCCTGGACGAAGACCTTGTCTGCGCCAGCGATCGTAAAACCAATCGGCTGTTTGATGTCGAAGGAGCAAAGCCCTTGGCCACTGACATGATCGAAGGTGAGGGCGATGGCGCTGTCCTTGACCTGCATGGATACGTAACGTGGGCTGAGCGCATCGATTGAATAGCCGTAATCGTTGGCGAGTGCGAGCCGGACCAGGCGATTGGCGACAGTGGTTTTGTCGCGTGGGTGGATGTCGCGTCCTTCGCCGGCATCAATGATCACAGCTTGTCCGGTATTGGGTAGGGCGAGCGTCATTGTTTGTGCTTCACGCAGTTCGGCCCAGGCACTGTCGCTTGGCTCGGAGGCTTCTGCCAAGTAGTCGGCGAGTTGCACCCAGTAGAACGGAAAGTCGCCTTGCTGCCAGAGGTCGCGCCACGTACTAATCATTAGCGGGAAGAGGTCGCGGTATTGGGTGGCGCGGCCAGCGTTGGACTCGCCTTGATACCAAATGACGCCTCGCATACCGTATCCAATGGTTGGATTCAATACGCCGTTAAACAGGTTGGCTGGACGATGTTGGCCAGCGCGGAAATCTCTGGGAGAACGCATTGCCTTCCCTGGTTTACCAGCCTCCAGCCATGCTTTATATTCGGCAACCTTGGCCGCGTGCATTTCGTCTGTATAAGCGGCGACTTTTGCATCCCACGAGTTGAGCAGTGCAGCGTAGCCGCCGTCTGCTTCCAGCGCATTGCGCGGCACCCACGCTTCGGCAGCTGAGCCGCCCCACGCATTGTCAATCAGGCCGACTGGTACGCCGAGTGCGCTGTGGATGCGACTGCCGAAAAGATAGCCGACTGCCGAAAAGTTACCGACAGACTCCGGCGAGCATACGCTCCATGCGCCGTTGAAGTTGTCTTGTGGCTCTTGTGTGCCGACCTGCGGCACGGAGATGAGACGGATTTGCGGGTGGTTGGCGGATGCGATCTCCACAGCTCCATTGTAGGTATTAGTGAGTGACCACTGCATGTTGGATTGCCCCGAGCAAATCCAGACTTCACCGACGAGGACATCTGCAAGTGAGACCTGATTTTTGAGACCTGACACTTGAAGCAGCTGTGGTTGATCACTTGCCTCCATTGGATCCAATTTAACACGCCAGATCCCCTGTTTGTTGGCCGTCGTTTGATGCGATTGACCGCCTATCGATACGGTGACTTGCTCGCCGGCGTCGGCTTTGCCCCATACGGGATTCGCTTGTTCGCGTTGGAGCACCATGTGATCACCAAAAATATTAGAGAGCGTCACATCGGCTTTCAGCGCCGAGCTGCCGAGTGCGAGGATGGATGCAAGAAGTAGGGGCGTTTTTAATAGCTGCATGTAGGCAGATAAAAGCCGACTGCAGTTGTTGGGAAGATTAAACACGGGAGTGAGTCGGATTTAGCGCAAGGGCATGGCATAAAGCCAGTCCCGACAGTTTTTCGTGGCGAGCGGGTTTCCCCCGCGATCTTCGATGCTATTGGCGAACCGCGCGCCTGATTGCGACTCACTTCTACTTACCTTAGGCCCTGTCGGTCGCCGAGTGCGCGGTAGCGCGTGAGCACTTTTTGAAGAATCGACTCGGGGTCGATGCCGACGCGCTTGCGCAGTGCCGCCACGGAGTTGCCGTGTTCGACAAATACATCGGGCCAGCCGATACGTTCGACGGGGCAAAGGCAGTGGCCGTCTTGCAGTGCTTCCATGATCGCGCTGCCGAAGCCGCCGCTGATGACGTTGTCTTCCATCGTGACGATCAGTTGACAGTCTTGCGCAGATGTCAGGAGTAGCTCGGTGTCGAGTGGTTTGACGAAGCGTGCATTGATCACACCGGCTTGAATGCCGTTTGCATGAAGCTGTTGGGCGAGTTGCTCTGCGTCGGCGATCATCGAGCCGATTGCCCAGATCTCGATTTCGCCTTGTTCTTGTAGGCGTTCGGCTTTGCCGATTTCGAGGGCTTCGGGCATCTCTTTGATCGGCGTGCCAATGGCTTGGCCGCGTGGGTAGCGCACAAAGCTGGGGCCCTGATAGGCGATGCCGGTGGCCATCATATCGGCAAGTTCGTCTTCGTTCGAGGGAGCCATGACGACTACGCCCGGAATGTTACGCAAGTAAGCGAGGTCAAATAGGCCGTGGTGTGTGGCGCCGTCGTTGGGCGAGAGGCCCGCGCGGTCCATACAGAACATCACTGGTAGGTTTTGCAGGGCAACGTCGTGGATGAGTTGGTCGTATGCGCGTTGTAAAAAGGTCGAGTAGATCGCGCAAACTGGATGAAATCCGGAGGTGGCCATACCTGCTGCAGAGAGCACTGCGTGTTCTTCGGCGATGCCAACATCGATGAATTGATCCGGTAGTTCTTCCTCCAGGATATTTAGCCCAGTGCCGGCTGGCATCGCTGCAGTGATGCCAACGATGCGCTTATCTGCTTTCGCGAGTTTGACCAGAGTTCGGCCCATTACGTCTTGATATTTCGGGGCAGCATCAGCGCCCGATGCTGCGCTTTTGCCAGTCTTGATGTCAAAGGGACTTGCGCCGTGGAAGCGCTCGGGGTTTTGGATGGCGACGTCGTAGCCTTTGCCCTTGGTGGTCAAAATATGCAGCAATACCGGTTGTTCGGCTTGCTTGGCAAATTCGAGGTAGTGCTCGACCTGCTCATGGTCGTGACCATCGATGGGACCAATGTAGCGCACGTTGAACTTCTCAAATAGTGAGGATGACACCAAGAAGTCCTTGGTCTCTTTCTTCCACTTTGATCCGAACTGAATGATGCTTTCGCCGCCTGGGACTTTTTGCAACAGTGACTCGAAATCGTCATTCAGCTTATTGTAGAGAGGGTTAGTGATCAGCTCGTTAAAATAGCGTGGCAGCGCGCCGACATTCTTGGCGATCGACCATTTATTGTCGTTGAGAATAATGATCAGGCGCTTGGTCGAGGTGGCGACGTTGTTGAGCGCTTCCATAGTGATGCCACAGGTGAAGGCGGCGTCTCCACAAAGGGCGACGACATGCTCCTCTGAGCCGCGTTTGTCACGCGCAGTGGCCATACCGAGTGCGGCTGAAAGTGCGGTGCCGGCATGGCCAGCGCCAAAAGCGTCGTGTGCGCTTTCGCTACGGTTCAAAAAGCCACTGAGGCCGTCGCATTGACGGATCTTGTCGAACGATGCACCGTTGCGGCCAGTGAGGAGCTTGTGCACATAGCCTTGGTGGGATACGTCGAATACGAAGCGATCTTGCGGGGTATTGAAGACCCGATGCAGACCGATGGTCAGCTCTACCACGCCAAGATTGGGCCCCACATGTCCACCGTTTTGCGAGGTGGCTGAGATGATGCGTTCACGTATCTCGGCAGCAAGCTCTGGTAGCTCGGCTTTGGATAACTGTTTTACGTCGTCGGGTGATTGAATCCGCTCTAGAAGGCCCATACTCTTAAAAAATTTGCTAGTGTGCGTTGCACAATGTGTGGCGCTTGAGACTAGGCCTCGGTGGTATCGTTTTCGAAGGGCTCGACCTCGCCGGTCTTAATATTGAGCTTTTCGATTTTCAGTTCCGCTTCTTTGAGCTTTTGCTGGCAGTTTTTCAAGAGGCTCGAGCCTTCTTCAAATTTAGCAACCAGATCAGCAAGTGGTGTGTCACCACTTTCCATGGATTCAAGAATGGCTTCAAGGCGCTCAAGGGCGTCCTCAAAGGTGAGTGTATCGTTTTTCTTTGGCATGTTTAATAGGAAAGCGAGAGCTTTATTGGATCAGGTATCTTGCGTCGAGCAAAGATGCCAGAAGTTTTGCGCGCATTTGAAATGATGCCGGTTGGATGGCCTGCAAACGCTACGCAATACTGCTCTCGATTTGAAAGGCATTGTGGATCACATCAAGATCGATGTTTTTTGAAATTAAGTTTTTAATGATGGGTATCTTATCGCTATCGCTGGGTTGGGTCTTGACGGTCATTTGGTTGACCTTTGATGCCACGGCATAGCTATCGTCCTGACAGATGATCACGGGAATGCTGGTTTTTGCGATCATCTCCATTAGCTTCGGATGCGGAAGCACATTGCGCGTGAGGATGATGCCGGAAACGACTTTCTCGCCAGCGATACTCTCTGCGGCGATGGCGCCGAGCAGAATATCCTCGCGGTCGCCCGGGGTGATGATCAGTGAACCTCGCTCTAGCAGGTCGACGAGTCCTTTGGCGGCCATCGCGCCGATTAAGACTTGGTCGACTCGCTCTGTGGCGCCGTGTTCGCGGCCGTTCAGCCAGCGGCCATTGACTTCATCGACGACTTGATTGAGCTTTGGTACGGTCAGTTTCTTTTCCACCGGAATACAGCCGAGTAGTGGGATGCTCATCCGCTCTAGAGCGATTTGGCTGTATTTTTTGATCATCGCCAATTTATCGGCTTCAACTTTGTTAATAATCGCGCCAATGACTTCGACGCCTGCTTGTGTAAACAGGGCTTTGTTCAAGGCGATCTCGTCAATTGGACGACCGATGCCGCCGCGTGCGACGATGATGACTTTGGCTTTAAGTCGCTTGGCGACGTCTGCGTTGGACATATTAAACACCGAGCCCACGCCCGCATGGCCTGAGCCTTCAATGATAATATAATCTTTCTCAAACGCGGCACGGTCAAATGCGCGGCACATTTTATCGACGACGACCGCATGATTCTTATCCGGATCGTCCAAGAATTCGCGCGTGAAGCTCGGATGGATCGCAATCGGGCTCATCACACCGATCGGTACTTTGACGTCGAAGATCTTATCGAGCAGTACTGAGTCTTCGTCGATCTGGTGACCTTCGACTTCTACGAAGCGTTGCCCGACTGGTTTAATGAAACCAACCTTCGGTGTAAAGCGACGCAGCGCAGCGAACAGCGCGAGGCTGGTAGTCGTCTTGCCATCGTTCATCCGCGTCGCGGCAATGAAAATACGCTTGGTGGTGGTATTTCTAGGAGCGGTGAGGAGTTCGGTGTCGTCTGACTGGGGCATCGTTTGGTCGGTTTACGGATACTAAAGTGTTCGAGGTCGGCTCAAAATTAGTCGATGATGGTAACGTCTTCGTTCAAATCGTCACTGCCAGTAGGATAGAGGAGCTTGTGATCGATCGCCTGCGAGGCGACCATCACGGCCGTACCAAAGATATCGCTGGCAGTGGCACCGCGGCTGATTTCAGCTGCGGGCTTGCTTAAGCCAGTAAGAATGGGGCCATAGTTGCGTGCGCGAGTCAACACGTGGACAAGTTTAGATGCGATGTTAGCCGCGTGTAGATCTGGGAAGATTAGCACGTTGGCATGGCCGGCGACGGTGCCTTCGATATTTTTACTTTTCGCCACGATTGGGTCGAGTGCGGCATCGACCTGTAGTTCGCCATCGATGTCCATCGGGATGCCGAGCTCCTGAGCTTTTTTGCGGGCCAGCATCGTGGCGGCCTTAATTTTGGCTACCGTCGGATTTTTACTGGATACACTCTTACTGGTGAAGCTGAGCAGCGCGACGCGTGGCTTGGTGTTGGTCAAGTGATAGCTCAGCGCTGCCGTGGTCACCGCGATGTCACAAAGTTGTGCGGCGGTGGGTTCTGGAATGACGGCGCAGTCGGCGAGGAACAGTTCGCGGTCTTTGCCGGTCTCAGGGTCTTCGAGGTCGAAAATATTGAGCGAGGACATATTCGCGACGTTCTGGTGTAGAGGAATGATCTGCAACAAAGGACGCAGCGAGCTGGATGCTTTACTGGTTGCGCCAGATACAATAGCGTCTGCCTGTCCGGTGGCGAGCATGAGGGTCGCGAAGTAGTTGGTGTTGTCCAAATAGTTCTCGGCTTCTTTGTCGTCCATCTTCTTGAAGCGACGTAGTCCTTGGAATTTGCTGATGAAGTTATCCCATTCGCTGCTGCGGCGCGGCTCGATGATGCGGATGTGCTCGAGGCTGATGTCGAGCTTCTCGGCGTTGGACTTAATTTTAGCGCGATCACCGAGTAGGATCGGGATGCCTAGCCCACGGGTGGCAAATTTGCGGGCAGCTTGTAGGATGCGAGGATCGGCGCCTTCGGGGAAGACCACCCGTTTCGGGTGGCGTTTGAGGCGTTCTGCGAGTTTAGCGATAAGTGGCATCGTATTTAAATGAGAGGGATTGTTGTGAAATTAAAGAGGGCAATTAATCCTGCTAAAGAGATAAAAGTAAAAACATCTTCTTGGTAGAGCATGAAATATACAATTGCCAAAGTTTTTTCTGAAGTAGTTTCTTGTACCTGGTTGGTTTTTTAAGTCACCGACATCCAGATATGTTCAAAAATATTAAAAATATCGTAGTTGTCAGCCTTTCGACGGTCGGCTCGCGCGTGCTTGGATTGGCTCGTGATATTCTTATTTTTGCGGCTTTGGGGGTGAGCGCTTGGAATGATGCCTTTATCCTGGCATTTACTTTGCCCAATCTGTTTCGCCGTTTACTCGGGGAGGGCGCGCTGACTTCGGCCATGGTGCCGATCTTCTCGGATGTGCTGCACCGCGCGGGACGATCCGAGGCCTTTGCCTTTTTAAATCAAGTACTGCTGCGTCTGTTAATCATACTATTGGTTCTGGTTGTCAGTGGCATGGTGTTATTGGGTTCGCTGGCTAGCAGCGGAATGCTGTCTGAGCGTTGGGTGCTGGGCGCAGAACTGGCGGTCGTGTTGCTGCCGTATATGATTTTTATCTGTCTCGCGGCGATTGTTTCGGCGGGCCTCAATCTACTCGGGCGTTTCGCCATCGCCGCCAGCATGCCAATACTGCTCAACCTCGCGATGATTACTGCCTTAGCTGCCGGAATATGGCTGAGTCAGGATCAGGCGCAAATTGTGTACTGGCTTTGTGCAGGTGTGTTGTTTGGCGGATTCTTGCAGTTGCTGATGCCCGCGTGGGATTTGGCGCGTCAAGGCTGGCGTCCTCGTATTGAGTCTCGCGGCTCACCTGAAATGAGTGAGCTGTGGCGATTGTTTTTGCCCGGGCTTATGGGGGCGGCCATTTTACAGGTTAATATTTTGGTGTCGCGGCTGTTGGCGTATTCACTCGATGAGTCGGCTGTATCGGTGCTCTACCTCGCCAGTCGCTTGATGGAGTTGCCATTGGGTATTTTTACGGTTGCAGTGGCTACCGTGTTTTTTCCGCTGTTGGCACGCGCAATGTCAGATAAAGATGACTCTGCATTTGCTGGCGCCTTGAATCAAGGCATGCGTCTGGTGGTGGGGATTTCGTTGCCCGCAGGTATCGGCTTAGTGGTTCTGGGTGGGCCGATCTTGGAGTTGCTGTTTCAATGGGGCGCATTTAACGCGCAGAACGTCGCGCAAACCATACCGCTGATTGCGATCTATGGCCTTGGGCTACCATTTTACTCCGCGGCGACGTTTGCGACCCGCGGCCTGCATGCCTGTAAAGATATGCAGACGCCGGTCCGCGTGGCGGGACTGTGCTTGCTGGTGAATTTAATCTGCGGCGTGGTGCTGATGCAGTTCTACGGCGCGGGCGGTTTGGCTGCTGGCAATGTACTCGCAGCGGTGGTGCAGGCGGGCTGTCTTTGGCGTGCCTTATCCAAGCGTCGCAGCGAGGTGGGTTTCTCGCAGTTGCGCTGTGCCTTTGCTAAAGTCCTCTGTGCTGGCTTGGCGATGGGCTTGTTCTGCGTGTTGGGCCAAGCACTGGTACTGAGTTTCGATCTGGCCGATAAATTAAGCGCGGCGGTCATCGTCGGTGTGTTGGTGCCGACTGCCGCGGCACTCTATTTTGCTCTGTTATATTTATTGAAGTTTGAAGAGTTGGATATACTTGCCCGAATGCTGCGCCGCTTCATCCCCAAGGGCAGAGCCAGTTAGCTGTTATACAACAGGAATACTTCGATAGCGGCACATCTGAGTTTAGCTTGAGGGGCATTGAGATGATGCGCAGTCAATGCTGCTGTGTGTTCTCGCGTAGCTTATATCGAGCAATTCTTTAGATTTGCCAAATGCGAGGCGGGAGGGAAGAGTCTACCGCAATATGGCAAACGGACAAAAACAAGCGACATGGGGTGGGCGGTTTTCAGAAGGCCCTGCGGAATTGATGCTACGCATCGGCGAATCGGTTTCGTTCGATCAACGCCTCGCTGTGTTTGATGTGCAGGGCAGCAAAGCGCAGGCCGCGATGCTCGCGCACGTCGGCATTATCACTGCTGAGGAGCGCGATGCGATCCATGCTGGGTTGGATGCGATCTTAATCGAAGTCGAAGCGGGACAGTTTAACTGGGACATGGCGCTGGAAGATGTGCACATGAATATCGAGCATGCGCTGACACTGCGTGTGCCTGCTGCGGCCAAGCTACACACCGCGCGTAGCCGCAATGACCAAGTCGCCACGGATATGCGTCTCTGGTTCAAGGATGCCTGCACAAAGCTCGACGCGTCACTCACTGCAGTGATCGCGGCGATGGTGGACCTCGCGGATCGCACACAGGCGGTGATCATTCCCGGCTATACGCATTTGCAACGCGCACAACCAGTGTCGATGGCGCACCATTTGCTCGCGTATGTGGAAATGTTTGACCGTGATCGCAAGCGGATGGCTGGGGTATTTGAAGAGGCGAATGTGTGCCCACTCGGTTCGGGTGCGATTGCTGGTACGACCCTGCCGATTGATCGCGCGTTCGTGGCTAAGGAGCTGGGGTTTGTGGATGCCGATGGCAATCCGAGGATCACGCAAAACAGCATGGATGCGGTCAGTGATCGCGATACTTTTATTAGTTTTGCTTCGGTTTGTGCGACGATCGGGGTACACCTCTCACGACTGTCGGAGGATTTCATTTTGTGGAGCAGTGCAGAGTTTAGCTTCGTGCGTTTGCCGGATGCCTTTACAACAGGTTCTAGCTTGATGCCGCAGAAGAAAAACCCGGACGCCTTTGAGTTGATCCGCGGTAAATCGGCGCGTTTGACTGGTAACTTGCAGATGCTGCTGACCATGGTCAAAGGTCTGCCGCTGACGTATAACCGTGATTTACAGGAAGATAAGCCGCCAGTGTATGATTCGTTTGATCAGACGCAACTGATGCTCGACTGTGTGGCAGCGTGTATGCTCGGTGTCGAAGCGGATGTAGAGCGCTGTGCGAAAGCTGTGGCTGATCCTGCGCTCTTGGCGACGGATGTGGTCGACTATTTGGTCGAACGCGCGGTGCCATTTCGCGAGGCGCATCATGTGGTCGGCGCGTTGGTGGGACTTTCAGAAAAGCTCGAGACTCCGCTCAATGAGTTGCCTTACGATCAAGTCGCGCCGATCCACCCGAAGTTGGGCGAGGATTGGGCCTGCGTGTTTGACCTGAAGCGTGCGCTCGACGCACGTGAGAAGCCCGGTATGCCAGGGCCAAAGCAAGTTGCCGCACGTATCGCGCAGTGGCGCGGTTAGGGTAACTTTGTCGGGGCTTGCAACGGCCAACGGTGGTGTGTGAACGAGCACGTTTAGTCCGCCGCACCGAGGAGCATAATAACCAGCGGCGATGCTGGTGCCACCGTACGCTCCCTATGGCTTACTCGTCCGCGCTCGGAAGGATTGCCAGTTTTGCCAGGCAAATAGGGCCATGAAGATCGGCAGCAGGATAGAATTTAACAAGAAGTAAGCCGCTAAACCGATGAGCAGCGCAGCGGTTGCGCTAATTAGGTGTACGAAGTGGGCCCGCTGCGGCCCGAGCACGGCTGCCATCATCTGGCCGCCGTCCATTGGGTAGACGGGCAGGCAGTTGAGGATCGCCCAAATAATGCTGATACTAATCAGATCAAACAGGAGTGCATTTAACAGCGATTCGGCGGGGATCGGAACTAATCGATATAGAAGCAATAAGCCGAGGCCGAGTGCCAGTTGTAGAGCAGGACCTGCGGCGGTAACGAGGAAGGATTGTTTGCGATTTAATTGTCCCGCGGGAAACGAGGCGTAGCCGCCGAAGGCTTGTAGTGTGATCGTGGTGGGCAGGCCAAATTTACGGACAGTCAGCGCATGGCCGAGTTCGTGCACCAAGATGGAGATCAGACCTGCGAGGATGAACACCAGCACCAGCAGTATACTGAGCGAATCATTGGCGCCTAGGCCGCCGCCAATCAGTGCCATGGTAATCCAGAACCAAGGCAGGATGCGAACGGGTATGCCGAAGAGATTAAATGAGAGCATAGTGTGGGAGTGGGAAGGTTTTAGGCTTTACGTTGTTGTTTGGCTGAGTGGTCTGGGATTTTTTCAATAAACATCTGACCATCCCATTTTGAGCGTAAGGTCAGGTACTCGGTTTCAAAGCGATCCGTCACTTCTCCAGCTTTGATTAATACGGCCCACGCTTGCTTGAATGCTTTTTTACTCATGCCGAAGGTTTCGCGGATGGATTCGGATGTACTCTTCTCGTTGAACGGCATGCAACCGTCTGCTGCCACTAGTTGCTCCATGATGACTGCCGAGAAGGTTTCGGCGCGCTGACGACCCGCGGGATCGCGACGGAGGTCAATATTGCCGTTACTATGCACTTTTTTGATGTAACCAGTAAATTGATCGCCGGCCTCAAGCTTGTCGGAAGTCTCGGCGTAGTAGAGCAGTCCGCGGTGCTGCTTATCGATGATGGCTTTAAAGCCGAGTGGGGACTCGCCGTAAATCAGCACATGCACCGGAGCATTCGGCTCATAGGCGGGCGTGGTGTTTGAAAGGTGGCGATGCAGACGAGTGGATGCGACGATCCGATTAGTGTATTCATCCACATAGACCGCGACGATGGCGCCATCGCCGACGGTGAAAGTGAGGTCGCCTTGTTCGCGGAAGGGCAGGAAGAGATCTTTAGTCAGCCCCCAGTCGAGGAACGCGCCAACTCGTTCGTTGACACTGATCACTTCGAGATAGGCAAATTCACCGGCCTGCGCGAATGGCGTCTCTGTGGTGGCGACTAGACGATCTTCTGAGTCGTTGTAGATGAAGACCTCGATCACATCGCCAACCTTCATGTCGGGCGTGACGTAGCGAGTGGGGAGGAGGATCGTATCGTGTTCGCCGCCATCGAGGTAGAGCCCGTGGTCGGAGGGTTCTACGATGCGGAGTGAATTAAATTTGCCGATGTTTGCCATGTGTATGCGGCGCCTGAAAAGCGCGTGCTGTCTGATGTGTTAGAGGGTTGGCTGGATGTCCATCTTTTAAACGAAGAATCAACTGGTAGCAGTTAGAAGCTAGTAGCTGAATCACAAAAGGTTGTGGAAATAAAATAGTCTGAATTTGAGGGCTCAAATTGGTTATTTAAACGAGTGAGCTCGCTCGGGGGATTGGTCGTTGATAGCGAGTCGGTTTTTGGTGATCGGCAGGGTCATGACGACGGTAGCTTTGTTGTCGGCCTTGCCGAGGTAAGTGAGTTGGCCGAGCCATTGGCTATTCTTTATTCTGAAGCGGTAGCCCTTGCTTTCGAGGTCTTTGCCTAGGGCGTTTATCTTGCTGGTGTCGCCGTCATCAAATTTGAGGATTAAGTGACCGTATTCACCTTTGTCTTCATCTAGAAGGCAGTCGACATTGGGCGTCCATTTATGAATTAAGACGAGTGCTTTGGCGGCTTTTTCGAGGCGATGACGCAGGCTTCTTGCTCTCATAATCTCAGCAGTATGCGTGGGATCGCGGTTAAATCAAGATTGGCGTTTTGAGACGGTTAATATGGTTTCGTTGCTAGTTGCTTGGTGGGTGTCGGTGATTTGCGGGTGGCCTCGATCGTCAGATTGGTGAGCGCTGGCTTAGTGCTCGTGATAACACAACTCACCCCCGTCTTATGGCGGAGGCCACGCTGGACGTGCTTATCAAAGGCACAAAAAAGCCCTCGGGACTGTTAGTCTCCGAGGGCTTTGAAAATGGGTGTTAGTGACGCTTATTTCTTGCCAGCTTTGGCCATCTTGCGGCGTACGGTCTCATCGAGGATACGCTTGCGCATACGCAGGAACTGAGGCGTGACTTCGACGAGCTCATCAGGGGAGATGTACTCGATCGCGCGCTCAAGCGAGAATTTGAGTGGTGGCGAAAGCTGAATGCTCTTGTCGGTGCCAGAGGAGCGCATGTTATCCAGCTGCTTGGCCTTGGCAGGATTGACGGGCATGTCTTCCTTGCGAGGGTTTTCGCCGACGATCATACCAGCATAAACTTCTTCGCCTGGACCGACGAGAAGTTTGCCGCGGCTCTGAATCATTTCGAGCGCGTAGGGCATTGTCTTGCCTTGCTCCATGCTGACGAGTGTCCCTGTCAAGCGTGTGACGATCTCGCCACAGAATGGGCGGTATTCAAGGAAGGAGTGGCTCATCACACCATGACCGCTGGTCATAGTAACAAGATCACTTTCGAAGCCGATCAGGCCACGTGTGGAGATTTCAGCTTCGACGGTTACGCCAGAGTTGTGGTGCTCCATGTTGGTGACCTTACCCTTGCGCTTGCTGAGGTTTTCCATGACGCCACCGAGTTGCTCTTCAGGTACTTCGACCCAAACTTGCTCGAATGGTTCGTGTTGCTTGCCGTCAACGGTCTTATAAAGCACGGTCGGGCGGGAAACGAGGAGCTCGAAACCTTCGCGGCGCATGGTCTCAACGAGTACCGCAATCTGCATAGAGCCACGTGCGTTAACGAGGAAACGTGTGCCATCGTCTGTATCTTCGACACTAATCGAGATGTTGGACTGGGTTTCGCGAATTAGGCGCTCACGGATCTGGCGAGAAGTGACCTTCTTGCCATCTTTACCAGCGAGAGGGCCATTGTTGACGGAAAACTCCATCTGCACGGTCGCTGGATCGATTTCAACGAAGGGGAGGGCTTCTGCGTCTGGTGAGGCTGCGAGTGTATCGCCAATATCGACATCGTCGAAACCTGCAAGGCCGACGATATCACCTGCAACAGCTTCAGTCACGTCGTCCGTATCACCTGCGCCGGAGAAGCTCTTCATCTTAGTGACTTTAACGCGGTCTTTTTTGCCATCCTTGCGGAGTGCGTAAATTGTTTGTCCAACTTTGATCTCACCGGAGAGCACGCGACCAATCGCCATACGACCGACGTAGTTGTCCCAGTCGATGTTACTCGCTAGCATGCGGAATTCGCCTTCTTCAATCACGGGTGCTGGGATGCGATCAACGATGGTTTCGAACAGGTCGACCATGTTTTCGCGAGGGCCTTCCACTTCGCGGTCGGCGAAGCCCATCTTAGCAGATGCATAGAGGAACGGGGCGTTGAATTGGTCTTCGTCGGCCTCGAGGTCGAGGAAGAGTTCGAGCACCTTGTCGTGAACCCACTCAGGACGAGAGGTATCGCGGTCGACTTTATTGATCACACAAATTGTTTTGAGGCCTTGGTCGAGTGCCTTGCGTAGCACCCAACGTGTCTGCGCTTGTGGGCCACCGACGGCGTCGGTCAGGAGCAGCACGCCGTCGACCATTTTCATCACACGTTCCACTTCGGCACCGAAGTCGGCGTGACCTGGAGTGTCGACGATGTTGATGGTGTATTCTTCACCGTCTTTCGGGTTGACCCATTTTACTCCGAGGTTCTTGGCCTTAATTGTAATGCCTTTTTCGCGTTCAAGATCCATCGAGTCCATCGCGCGCTCTTGCACTTGCTGGTTTTCGCGGTAGGTGCCGCTCTGCTGTAGTAGGCAGTCGACGAGTGTGGTCTTGCCATGATCAACGTGTGCGATGATGGCGATGTTACGGATATTTTTAGCGTTCATGAGAAAAAATGAAAAACCCGCCGTGGTTATCTGCGGCGGGGTGTTTTTCAGCGCGCGATAACGCGCAGACGATTCTAGGAAGTCAACGGAAATCGAAGGGTCCGTTATCCGTCGCCGGATAAGCACGCTAGCAATACTGTGTGAGGTTCTGCGCTCGCAACGAACGATTGCCTGCCACTGATTTCTGACGGCTAAGACCGCGCATCAATCATTTGGCAGATGTATTAAACTCTTTGCTGGGTCGTATCTGCAAGTTAAGCGTGGTGACTTTGTCAATGAACCAGATGCTTTCAGCGGTAAATTTGCTAGACGGTGTATTCTATCAGTGGCTCTGGATCGAGCACTGAGCTGTTGGGCATGCGCTCGTTCAGTGTTTCCTCAAACCATGCACGGGCATCGGGATCGCCGTGTGTGAGCACGATCGAGCGGGCCTTGCTCTGGATTGCGTAGTCGGAGAGTTGCTCGCGGTCGGCGTGACCACTTAAGTCAAATCTGTCAATCGAAGCACGAATCGGCGCAAGGTAGTCGAGGGTCTCGAAAAAGAAACTGCCGGCGTCTTTTTCGGCGAGGAGTTTGCCGCCTGGAGTCTCTTCATCGCAATAACCAACGAAGCAGAGGCCGTTGTTGGCATGCGGAAGTAGTGAGGCGGCGACTTTATAAGAGGGTGTATGTTGCACCATCATGCCACTGCTCACTATGTAAATGCCTTTGCGCGGAAGGTCGCGACCAGGGCGCATATTCGGGTCAAGTGCGCGCACATTGAGCTTTTCCATCATTTTGAAGCTGAAATCGATGAGCCTGGTGCGTTCGTGGATTTTATGAAAATAGTTGCATATATCCATACCCAGCCCAGCTGCGTAGATCGGCGTCTTGGGGATGCGGTTGCTATTACGCGCTTCGTAAATGATTTTGAACAGTTCCTGCATGCGCCCGAGTGCAAATACAGGGATGAGGCAGCTGCCGCCGCGCTGAAGAATCGTGTCGACCTGCTCAATCAGACGGTCGACTTCGGTCTTGCGTGAGACGCCCTCGACGCGGGCTTTGGCACCGCGGGTGGTTTCTAGGATCAGCGTATCAATGTCGCCAGCTGGCAGCTTTGCGCCAGGCAGCGTGCGTTGATGCTCGAATAGTACATCACCAGAAAAGACGATCCGGCGACCTGCGTGGATAATTTCAACGGATGCAGCACCCGCCACGTGGCCGGAGCTGTGTAGGATGACCTCGATCTGATCGTCTCCTTTAGTGTAGATCTCGCCGCGTTCATAGCGTTGGGCGACGAGTCGTTTGCTGAGTTCCACTACGTCGCGGTGAAGAAACAGCGGATAGTCGCTGATGCCGTGCTCTTCGCGCTGGCGTTTCATGACGTTGATCGAGTTGCGCAGCATGCGGGGCGCAAGTTCGATATTTGGCACCGAAGTAATGACGGGGGCTTCTGGATTGTGTGCGGATGCGACTGGCAGCGAGCCGAGGTGGTCGAGGTGGCAGTGGGTGAGGATGATCAGATCCATTTCCACGTCTTCGATTGGGGCAAAGTCGGGCATCGCTTGATAGCCGAGTTCTTTGGGATTGAGGCCAGCATCGATGAGTATGTTGAAGCTGCCGATTTGAACGTAAGTGGAGTTGGCTCCGATGCCGCCGAGGCGATTGAGGTCGATAAGTTTCATGTCTATTATTTGAGGTCGAGCTCGGTCTGTCCGTGTGGGGATTCAGGCGGCACCATCATTTCAAAAGGTGAGATACGGACATGGATGGGATCGCCGGCGCTGTCAATGCCGTGGAAGGAGCCCTCGGCGCTGCAGTTGCCTTGCGCTGCGTGGTGGCTGTTATAGGAGAACGATTCGCCAGGGGCGAGTGTGGGTTCTTTGCCGACAATGCCTTGGCCTTCGAACACGTTTTGATGGCCGTCCTCGGCCCTAATTACCCAGCGGCGTCCGTTGAGGGTGATCCTAGTATTGGAGAGGTTGGCGATGGTGATGAAGTAGATGAAGGCGTGCGGCGCATCTGCTTCGAGCCTATCGGGATCGCGAAAGTGGACGAGGCGATCCAAAGTCGCTCGTAGGCCGTAGAGTTCTTTGCTAGGATTAGGCACGAATAAGGTAATAGTTTTAAGGGTTCATTGCATTACTGGCAATCAGATAGTGGCGTTTTATTAATCGAACCGTGGAATAATCGCGACATCTCGAACCGACTTTGATAGGTATTTGAGCGATGCAAAAATCAGAAGATGGCATGCAGATCACATGGATTGGCTTATGGGTCAATCTGTTGTTGGGGCTGATTAAAACACTGGCTGGATGGTCGCTCGGTTCGAAGGCTTTGATTGCTGATGGGATGCACAGTCTGTTGGACCTGTTGAGCGATATCGCAGTGCTGTTGGGATTATCAATGGCACGTCGCCCTGAGGATGCGAATCATCACTTTGGACATCACAAATTTGTGAGTTTGGCTAAATTCTTTATTGGCGCTACTTTGATTATTTTTTCGATCTCGTTGGTTGTGTCCTCGCTGTTGGAATTTCGCTCAGGCACGCGCGTGGCACCGTTAGCGGGAAGTGCGGCCTGTGTCGCAATTGTGTCGATTCTAGTCAAGGAGGCACTGTTTTGGTGGACGCGCGCGGTGGCGAAGCGCTTGCACTCGGATTTATTGTTGGCGAATGCATGGCACCACCGAATGGATAGTATTTCATCAGTCGGCGTGGCAGTGGCGCTGTTGGGCGTGTGGCTTGGCGGCGCGGATTGGGCATTTTTGGATGGTGCGGTCACGTTAGTGTTGGGCTGTTATTTGGTGTTTGAGGCTGCGAAAATCTTTCTGCGTGCCTGCTCAGACCTGCTCGATGCGGCCCCAGAGCAGGAAGTGATTGAGGACTTGCGCGAACATATTTTGCCGACGCCTGGTGCGCTCGCTTATCACGACTTTCGGGTGCGGCGGGTCGGCGATGTCTACGAGATCGACCTACATCTACAAGTGGACCCTAGTATTACGGTCGAGCAGGGGCACCAAGTCGCGCGGGAAGTGAAGCTGCGCCTTCGTGAGCAACATCCGGAAGTTTCCAAGGTGTTGGTGCATGTTGAGCCCGCTAATACCGAGCATCTGTTGAAGCGCGGTATTTCCGACGCGGGTGTGGTGTTGTATCCAGATAAGACATGATGCTCGCAGACCCCTCTACGACTGACTTACGTACTGAATTAAAACAAATTTACAACTTAGCATCGCCACAGCGGAAAAAAGCCTTTTACCCTCGACTTGTCTTTTCCCATCTATGAGCGACTTCCTTAAGCACGAATGCGGTATCGCAATGATCCGCCTCCTCAAGCCCTTGGCTTACTATCAAGAAAAATATGGCACACCGCTGTATGGCTTTAATCAGTTGTTCCTCCTGATGGAGAAGCAGCATAACCGTGGCCAAGACGGCGCGGGTATTGGCTGTGTGAAGCTTAATGTCGATCCGGGGCAGGCCTACATGGCGCGCCAGCGCAGTATTAAAACCAATCCGTTGTCGCGCATTTTCCAGGGGCAACTCAAGGACTATCAGGGGATGGTGGATGCGGGTGTGATTCATCCAGAGTTCCCAGATACGGTTAAGGAGCACTTCGATTATGGTGGTGAAGTGCTGCTGGGGCATTTACGCTACGGCACTTCAGGCGTGTATTCCTCGTCGAATTGTCACCCCTTCGTGCGCCAGTCGAACTGGCCGACTAAGAACCTGATGCTCGCTGGTAATTTTACCATTACCAACGAGAAAGACATCAACAACGAGCTGATCAACCGTGGCCAACATCCCATATTCGGTACCGATACGCAGGCGGTACTCGAAGACGTCGGCTTTCATCTCGATGAAGCCCACGACGCAATCTACCACCAGATGCGTGATCAGAATGTCGAAGGGAAGCTCATCCCAGAGATTATCAGCCAAGATCTCGACCCCATTCGTATTCTGAAAAAAGCTGCGGCGACTTGGGATGGAGGCTATACCATTGCTGGCTTGATCGGTAATGGTGACTCGTTTGTGATGCGCGATCCACAAGGCATCCGCCCATGTTTCTATTTTCGAAACGACGAAGTGGTGGCATACGCCTCGGAGCGCGTGGCATTGATGACGATTTTTGATCAGCCGATCGAGAATGTCTGCGAGCTCGAACCAGGCACCGCGATGGTAATCAAGGCCGATGGCACGATCTACTCAGATCGTTTCACACCCGAACGTCCGATCACGCCTTGCTCATTTGAGCGCATCTATTTCTCTAGAGGCAACGATGCCGACATCTACCGTGAGCGTAAGGCGCTCGGCGGCGCATTGTTGGAGCAGGTGGTTGAGTGTATCGACAATGACTTTGCCAACAGCGTATTCAGCTTCGTGCCGAACACCGCCGAGACCGCGTATTATGGGTTGCTCGATTCGCTTCGCTTGCATCGCCGTACGGAAGTCAAGGACGCACTACTCAAAGCAAATGCCGAAGGCACGCTGGACGAGCAGCTGATCGACAAATTGATCATGGGCAACTGGCCACGAGGCGAGAAGATTGCTCATAAGGATGTTAAGCTCCGCACCTTCATTGCGCAAGAAAAGGGCCGTGCGCAGCTCGTCTCTCACGTTTACGATATTACTTACGGGGTTGTTCAGCCCAATGATAGCCTTGTTTGTATCGATGATTCGATCGTCCGCGGCACCACCCTGAAAGAGTCGATTCTGAAGATTCTTAGCCGTACCAATCCGCGCAAGATCGTCGTCGCATCGACTGCGCCACAGATTCGCTATCCCGATTGCTATGGCATCGATATGTCTGAGCTCGGTAAGTTCATCGCATTTAAGGCGACGGTCCAACTGATTAAAGATGATGGGCAGTCTGACCTGTTGAAGGAAGTCTATCGCGATTGCTTGGCGCAAGTGGACCTTCCAGCAGTCGAGCAAGTCAACCACGTGAAGCGTTTGTATGATCGTTACACCGCCGAGCAAATTTCGAAAAAAATCGGCGATCTTGTCTATCCCAAAAACATCCCATGGCAGGGTGATTTAGATGTGGTATTCTTGCCCGTTGAGAAGATGCGTGCAGCGCTGCCGAACAATAATGGTGACTGGTATTTTACCGGCAATTATCCGACTCCAGGAGGCTATGCGATGTTGAACAAAGCCTTCATCAATTACTTCGAAAACAAAGATGGTCGCGCTTACTAGCGCGCAGATACGTCTCAGTTTTTAAAATAAATCGCGATCCAGCAATGGGTCGCGATTTTTTTTGTGTAGGCTAGCAAACCTAGATCGTGATCTGTTTTTCTATTCTGAAAATGAAGGTGGCGGTTAAAGATCGGGTTAGTGTGGCGATGCCGTCTCCGACGTCCCCAGTCTCGCGTGTTAGCACTTGGGAGGAACACTGCTCGAACCAGCACGGGGACAGATGGGACGCTGTCCTTCCAGCATTCCAATGCTTAAAGATTTGTCTTATTTTTAATGATACTCAGCTTCGCTAATACAAAAAAGAGGAAGGCCCGTGCGGTACCTTCCTCTTGATTAGAAATATGCTAAGCAGCAGTTACCAGCGGTAGTTGGCGGTGATGCCAAACTGCTGCGGATCGGCTGGATTCTCGTAGCGACGATTGCTGCCCAGAACGAAGCCGTCATCAGGGTGAAAGTTATCGAAGAAAAAGACGCGTTTTTCGTAGGCTTCATCGAAGAGGTTTTTCCCCCACAAGGTCAGCGTCCAGCCTTCATGGCGATAGCCGATCGCACCATTGAAAACGGCGAATGCATTGCGCTTTTCTTGGTGGCTATTCGATTCGTAGTATTCGCCGCTACCGACAGCTTCTAGGTTGGCGAAGAAACCGTTTCCAATCTCGTAGTCGATGCGGGCGTTGAAGGTGAAGCTGGGTGTATTCGAGAGTTCGCGGTCGGTATAGTCTGATTTTGATTCAAGTAGACCCAACCCGCCACTCACGGTGATATTGTTACTAACATACCAGTATGCTTCTGCTTCTAGGCCATAGTGATCGGCATTATCTTGATTATCCGTGAAGTAGCGGAAGAAGCCACCGGCACCGTCGGAGTCGCGAAGTTGAGCATCGCTGCGGTCCAGATAGAAAAGTGTTAGCTTAGTCTCGACTTTGCCTTCGAACCACTGGCTGTTAAGACCGAGTTCGTAGTTCCACAAGGTTTCGCTGTCATAGGTGGAGGGGTCGTCCACGGCACGGAAGGCGCCAGTATTGACTCCGCCTGCTTTATACCCACGTGTGACACTGGCGAAGAGCATTTGCTCGTCTGTTAAGTCATGTTCGAGGGTTATTTTACCGCCCCATAAATTGTCTTCGATTCCATCATTTCCGGAATCTAGAAGGTCTGGTATTGTGTTAAAGTCCAGGTCGGAGTTGTCGAGTGTGAGTGACTTGAAATCAACTTCATGGCGTTCATAGCGTAGCCCGACGATGAGGCGTGTGCGCTCGGAAAAATCGTGTGCGAATTGTCCATAAATTGCATAGGTTTTCGAGTCATAGTCGGATGTGACCTCGGCATTGTCAGCGAAATCGAAATCCTCATAGAGGATATGGCTGTCCTCCTCAACTTGATGGTAGTAGAGGCCAACAGTCCAGCGGTCGATGAAGCCCAAGGCATCTGACTTATCTTTGGAGTCGAAACGAAGCTCTTCTGAAAAAACATCACGCTCACGGTCAAGGGAGAGCATGCCAGAGTAGCCGCTATCTGCTGGTATGGGTGCGCCAAATCCGGCTCCCCAGTCTGAGTCGTAACTATAAAGTGAGTCTGTATCTGTGCAGCTTGTGATAGTAGTGAAATCGACATTGTCGAGTCCGGTCCATATGCCGCGAATGCTGCCGGCGACAGTTTCCTGTTGGTCTCGACCAGGCTCATCGGAGTATGTGTCGAATCCAGTATTGCCGAGGGAGAACTCATCGTAGCCGTTGTCAACATTCGCATAAAGAAGGGTGCCGTCCCACTGCCAATCTTCGTTGGCGAGCCAGCGGAGCTTGAAGCGGGTGGTGAGCTCGTCGCGCCGATTGGTATCGTCCTTGCCTAGATGCTTGTTATCGCGAAAACCATCTTGGTTGAGCTGATGAAGCGCCAGACGGAAGGTGAGTTTTTCGGGATCACTCTCGATAATGGGTCCACCCACGGCGAGTCCGCCTGCGACGAGACTATCTTCACCGAAAGTGCCTTCGACTTGACCTGTCCAGTAAGGCGTCGGATCATTGGTGACGATGCGAATCACGCCGCCCGCTGCATTAGCACCGAAAGCGCCCGCTTGTGGTCCGCGCAGTACTTCGACTTGTTGTACGTCAAATAGATTGCCGACCGTGCCTAGGCCTGTGAGGTCGAGGTCGTCGATTAAAAAGCGTACGGCAGAGTCGGGTGTTTCGCCTTCGAATTGCGAGTTTTCACCAATACCACGGATTTGAATGTAGCGTGGGCGAGAGCTGCCGCCGGTCCATGTGAGATTGGGGATCGCGTTGACGATGTCCTCAAAGTGCTGGGTGCCATTGGTCGCGAGGCGGGCCTGATCGATCACAGTCACGCTGGCAGTGGTACTTTGTAGTTCGGATTCCCATAGAGTGCCGGTGACGACAGTGCTCGGAAGCGCGATGGCTTCTGGCTCGGTGCTCGAAAGAGCCTCCGTGGCGGATTGCGCATGTAAGCCAGCCGTGCTGGCAGCGATGGCGAGTATTGTTGGTATGTATTTCATTTGGATCTCAATCAGTGTTGTTTGAGATCCGGCCTCTGGCGGCGAAAAGTGGGATCATGCATCCAGCATGCTCCCTTCCTTTTCCTACGCCGGTGTCAACCGGATCAGGTTCGAAGGGATCATTTCTGTGCAGTTGCAAGGAAATATCTCAGACCCAGACTAGGTCACCCCTAAGGAAGACCTTGAGCAAAAAAGATTGGCTGCTGCCTTGTCAACCTAGAATTAGAAAAGAGTACAGCTACGGGGTAAATTTATCGCGGCTATGGCCTTGTTGTAGAGACGTCTCGCGTCGCCTGCCAGTCCGCGTCGCACTCGTGAGCCTGACGGGGTGCGCAACGATAGTATGCAATCTCAAATAGAATAAGAGCTTACGGCTATGCTGTTGAGTTAAACAAACACGTAGCCGATCAAGGCTAGCAACAGGATCAGTAATAGTACCGACAGGCTATATCGTTCTTGTTGAGTCAAACGCATTTAAGTATTAGATTGTATTGCTGCAGACACGACAAGGTTTGAATTTAACGGGGGACCTAGTTTTATATGCTTGTGAGCGTTTGTTATAGACCCTGTATGGTGACGCTTTTCTTGGTCGCTTTGCTGGGCAGGAGGCTTAGTTTTAGGTCGTATCGAAGTGACGAAAAGAAATTAAATTGAGTGCGGCCGAATCGATACATTTTTCTTTAATCATGGAGTTGTATAATGAGGCCAATAAAGCCTTGTTCTGGGGCGCTGAATTGCCTTATTTTTTTAATGTCGGGCTATGGTCCGATAGTCGTGTTTCGCAGGCCTTGCGATTGGCGATCCAGTATTCCCCTGATCACTTGACAAAGGCCACCGAGTTACCAGTTGCCGACTAATATTGTCCTTATGAAATTGTTCTATCCACTAATTAATATTCTGCTGCTATCTACCGTATTCTTGACCGGGTGCGTTACGTTGAAGCCCACCCGTTCTTCGGGGGACTTTGTGCGATCGATTCATTTCTCACCACTCGACTCGTTTAGTTACGATCGGACAGTCGTCTCGGGCATGACTTATAGAAAACTTGATGAGGCAGAGCTAAACACATGGTCGGAGCAGGTACTCACAAAAGAGCTGCGTGCGCGTGGCTTTGAGGCGGTTGAATCGACTGGCGATTTTTATGTCGTCGTGAAGTGGCATAAGCAGATCAGTAGTTACGCTGGCATGTTTGACTCTGTCGATGGCCCGACTTCGACCATGCATCGGCGCCACGATGACAGATCTTTAACTGCAGTTCGTATCTCACTCACTGTGGAGATCCATGATTCGACCACTAACGAGATTTTCTGGCTCGCGGAGTTGCCCAATGCTTTTGACGCGGTCCAGTATTCGGAGGCGCGTGTGAGGCTATCCTTAAGTCGGGCGATTCAACAATTCCCTGAACGTATCGAGAAGGATCCTAACTTACCAAATATCGAGTAGCAGCGTCTAGAGCTCATCTAAGAAGCGCTGGATGGCGACGGCCGTTGCCTCGGGTGCCTCTAAGTGTGGCATGTGGCCCGCATCAGGTATTTTGATCCACCGCGCTGGTGGCAGTGCATGCTGCATACGCTCCGCGATCGTGCAGTATTTTAAGTCTTGCTCGCCGCTGATCAATAGAGTCGGGCACTGCAGTTGACTCAGCTGTGGCCAAAGGTTGGGGCAGGCCGCCTGACCAAATTGCTCGACGCTCGTTGCCAGTCCTGCGGCGGTATGTTGCTGTCGATGTTGCTGCATCCTCGCTCGCCAGTCCGCACGTATCTGTTGCTGACTGCGGATGATCGGCGTTTGTTGCCAAAACTCAAGGAAAGTGGGCACGCCTTCGCTGATGATTCGTTGGGCGAGGGCAGTATCCTTGGTGGCGCGGGCGATGCGTTCCGCGTGGTCTTCGATGCCGGGGTTGGCGCTGATGAGTATCAAGGCATCCCAGTGCTTAGGATTATCGATGGCATGCAGGAGCGCAGCACGTGCACCCATCGAATAGCCAAGCAGAATACTGGAAGCTGAGCGTGCGTCGCTGGAAAAATGGGGGAGGCGGGCAGTTGCGAATGCCTGCACCAGTTCGCGCGTTGCTTCGGGGCTGCAGTTGAGTGAGGGCTCTGGGCCATGGCCAGGGAGGTCTGGGCAGGTCCATGTATTGGCCGAACCGCAAAGTGGCGAGAACTCCGCAAAGTCCTCGCCACATCCGGTAAACCCATGCAGGGCAAGAATCTGTGCCTGTTTATTCAGCAGTTTTGATGCTGATGATCGTTTGATCTTCGACTGGTTTGTCGCCAGCGCCTTTTTTCACGCCTTCGAGCGCATCGACGACATCCATGCCGTTGACGACTTCACCGAAGATGGTGTGACGCATGTTGAGCCAAGGAGTCTCGGCGGTAGTGATGAAGAACTGGCTGCCGTTAGTGCCTGGTCCAGCATTTGCCATCGCCAACAGACCCGGGCGATCGAATGCGTGAGAGCTGACGCACTCATCTTCAAAGTTTTTGCCCCAGATCGACTCACCGCCCCGGCCAGTGCCAGTTGGGTCACCGCCTTGGATCATGAATTCTTCAATGATGCGGTGGAAAATGATGCCATTGTAGTAGCCGTTTTTCGCGTGTGTGCGGAAATTTTCGCAAGTTTTCGGTGCGATGTCGTCGAATAGTTTAAATTCGATGCTGCCCTGTGTGGTTTCGATGATGAGATTGTCTGACATAATTATTTGTTGTTTACGTGTGTTGATAAAACTCAGTTAGTAGGCTGGCTTCCAAGCTCAGGTGCAACCGAAAATTTCTGTGCGATTCGACTTAGATGAATGTGCCTGCACCTTCGGGGAAGTAGGCAGCTTCGCCTTCTAGCCCAAGTGTGAGCGTAATATTGAGGAAGGTGAGCTCGCCCATTGAATGGCAGAGCATGAAGCGATGGTCGTTGTGCAGTTGCGCCAGTTCGTTCCGCAACTGGTAAGTCTTTTCAATACTGGAAATTTGATCGGCGCACATGCAGTTGCGCAAATGCTGTACCCGATGCAGCGCAAATTTGAGTCGCCGACGAATTAAAGAGCGCTCTTCACGTTGATATTGTTGGCTAGTCTCAAGATTGATTAGGTCGGTGCAAAGCTTCACCACCGGTAGGTTGTTTTTAAAGAACTGCGGTAAATAGAGACTTCGGCGGCCTTCATAGCTTTGTTGGTCAAAGTCGATCGCACGCACGCGATATTGACTCTGCTCAAAGTCCGGGGTGACTTCGACCACATAATTGTACGCGCGCATATCGCCGAGTAGCCGCACGAAGCAGCGTTCGTTGAATTTGATAAATTCTTTGGCTAGGCGGACTCCGTGCAATTCGGCGCGTGGTAAATAGTCGCGGATGAAGTCGTCACCCGGTACGCCAATAATGTGCTCCTCAATTAGCGTGTCGCGGTCGACCAGAAAGTTAATATGACTAGGCGAGAGTAGCTCTTCGAGTTCGAGTCCGTAGACACGGGACGCGTCGGCTTTTTTAACGTAAAAATAGTCGTGGTTATCGTTGTACTGATTCACAATGCGCACGCGCATCGGTTTAGTATTACCAAAGGTACAATAATCGACGCGATCGATGTAAAGATTGCTTAAAATCGATTCTTCGCCGCCCGAGCGGAGCTGGGCGTAAATGCGTTTCAGCCCTTCGTAGATCTCTCGGCGAAATTGCTGCTCATAGATTAAAGTCTGCCAGAGCGTGTCATTGCCATCTTTGTTAATCAGCGGAAAGGAGTCGTCGTATTTGAGTAAATCTTCGTAGCTGACGGGCAAGTCCAAGCTGCGGTGAAATGTGTGGAGGTATTCCCTGAAGAGCTGATTAATGGGGAAAAATTGCTTTCGCTGTTGGGTGACGGCTGGCTGCATGTGCCAAAAGGTCGAATATTTAGGCGCGAAGGTCGAACACGGAATGAAACTGTGCGTGATTTTTCAATTAATCGACTGAAAATAGTTCATTTTAGTGTTGAACGCAGGGGAAGACTGGATGTCTTCTGTCGGTGGCCGGGTCCTATGCAATGTTGGACGGGTTGACCTCGTCAGATCCGGAAGGAAGCAGCGAACACCTAATCCTCGTGTGCCGTAGGGTGCCTGGCCACTTTTGTGTCCGCAGGTATGCATCAGCCGTAATTCGTAGCTATTGTTTGGCTTTCTTCCCTAGATTATAAAAAAGGGCAAAGTTCCTGAAAAAGCCCCTTGCAACTTTCCTTAAATCAGAGCTTTTCTTAAAGCCTCGATGGAAAAAGGCTATCAAGTAATCGCACGCCGCTGGCGTCCTAAGCAGTTTGATGAACTGGTGGGGCAAGATCATATCGTGCGCACTTTACGTAACGCGATTGATACCAAGCGTATCGCACATGCCTATTTGTTTGTCGGGCCGCGCGGCACCGGGAAAACCAGCACCGCGCGCTTGTTCGCTAAAGCGCTCAATGCCGAAGGTGGGCCCAGCGCCACGCCCGATAATGAATCTCAGATCAGCCAAGCAATCATGGGCGGCTCCTGCATGGATGTAATCGAGATTGACGGTGCTTCGAACAATAGCGTCGATCAAGTACGGGACCTGCGCGAAGATTGCCAATACGCGCCGACGCAGTGCACCTATAAAATTTACATTATTGATGAAGTGCACATGCTCTCGACTGCTGCGTTTAATGCGCTGCTTAAGACACTCGAAGAACCGCCCGAGCACGTGAAATTTTTCTTCGCGACGACCGAAGCACACAAAGTGTTGCCGACCATTGTCTCGCGCTGCCAGCGTTTTGAATTTCGGCCCATTTCGGACACTGTCATTGCTGACAAACTGACCGAGATTTCAAAGGCTGAAGGTATCGAGGTTGAAGCCGAGGCCATTGCCTCCATCGCTCGTCTCGCCAATGGCGGCATGCGTGATGCACAGTCGATTCTCGATCAAATGATTTCATTCTGCGGTAGTAAAATCGCCGATAGCGACGTGCTTGATGTTTACGGCCTGGTTTCAGGCGAGCGTATAGCTGAACTCGCTAAGGCGCTCGGTTCGCTCGATTATCCTGCGATCATTGCCGCGGTCGATGTCTATGCTGAAGAAGGCCGCGACTTATTCCGTATTTTGCAGGATCTCGAAGTGTATGTGCGCAAAGCACTGTTGGATGCGATTAAGAACCGCGGTTCCAGTGATAAGCTCGGCGTCGCTCTGACGACTGAGTCGATTATGCGCATGCTCGATGCCTTGAATCGTGGCGAAGCATCGGTACAACGTGGACTGTCAGAAAAAGTGAATTTTGAGGTGGTGCTATTGAAAGCAGCCGAGGAGTCCCGCTCGCGTGCGATCGACAGCTTGATCAAACAACTCGCAGGTGCAGGTGCAGGCTCGACGCTCCCCGAAAAAAAAAAGCCCTAGTTCCGTCAACGCCTGAGGCGATCGAGGTTGAAGCGACACTCGTCGTTGAAGCGCCCGCGAAACCTGCGCTGGAAGAGCCAGACAGTGTGGTCGATGCATTGCTCGATGTGAAGCCGCCAGAGGTGGACTCGGAGCGCGCAGCAATGGATGCTGTCGCAGATCTGCAGGTACAAGAGACGGAGGGGAGTTTTTCTACTAAAAAGGCAGCACCCCAAATGATTCATTCTGGTGAACCGCTCATTACTATTGAGGAAGCTTCGGCACGACTCGGCCCTCAAGTGATCGCTGCTCTGGCAGCTAAATTCAACGGAGACCTCACAGAGGTTCGCAATCCGGATGAGGACGATATGCTTTTTTAGCCGAGCAACCTATACTTCGCTGGAATAAATGCATCATCAGTGCTATCTTATTTTTCTAATGAACCACGTATCCCGCTCCGCTCTATCAATTGCAGGCCTGCTTACTTTGATTGTGGGGGGCTTTTTAATTCAATTTACCATGGCCGAAGAACCGATCTCCTCTTCCGAATCAACTGATGAAACTGTGAGTGCCTGTGCGAGCGCCTGTGGATTACCCTCGCATGTGGACCTTGGCGGCGATCGCTTTCCAGTCATACGCACCGATGCAGAGTGGCAGGAGCGGCTGACGGAAATCCAGTATCACGTCGCGCGTCAGCAAGGCACCGAGCGTCCCTTTGCCAATCCATACAACGACAATAAGGAGACCGGTCTGTATCGTTGTGTTGGCTGTGATACGCCGCTGTTCAGTAGCACTACAAAGTTCAATTCGGGCACCGGTTGGCCGAGCTTCTTTACGCCGATTGATCAACGCACACTTGGCGAAACACGCGACGTGAGCTATGGCATGACTCGCGTCGAAGTACATTGCGCCGTCTGCGGTTCGCATCAGGGCCATGTCTTTCCTGATGGTCCACAACCGACCGGGTTGCGTTACTGCATCAATTCAGCATCGTTGACTTTTGAAGCTGCTGAGTCTGCCGAGGCGATTAAAAAGTTGGTCGAGGCGTGGTACCTCGAAGCGAAATAGTAGTTCATTTTTCCGATTCTCCGCGACTGCCCATCAGCCTATACAAATGAGTACATGTCGAAATTATCACGTATTCCAGCCGTCGTCATGTTTTAAAGGCCTTGGCCTGAGCCGTGTGGCTGAGACGCTCGGTGTCAGTGTACTGGCAGGTGTGGATTCGCGCATCATTGTGGTATGTGCGATCGCAAGGCAGCATTGAATTGGGTCTAGGTCGATGAGCAGCCAGGCCTGTCACGTGCGCTGCAAAATATTGCCTCGCCAGTTCGCCCTTGGATTATGCTGAGAGCTGTCCATGCTCTATCTGCGAATGAATACACATTTAAAATCGATGATTCTGAGCTCAACCGGAGCCACTGAGCTGATTGAGCTGGGTGTGATCCAGAGTCTTTGGAGCGGCTATGGCTCGATTGTACGTTATGGTTTGAAGGGCGGGTCTGCGGAGAAAGTGGTGGTCAAACATGTGTCGCTGCCAGAAACCGTGGCGCATCCACGGGGATGGAATACGAACCTATCGCATCAACGTAAGCTCAAGTCCTACGATGTGGAAGCCGCCTGGTATCGCGACTGGAGTGAGCTTTGTGGGGAGGGTTGCCGAGTGCCGAAATGCTTGGCGTTGGAGTCAGTGCGGCACGAATCGATCATGGTATTAGAGGATCTGGATGCGTCGGGCTTTGCGCTGCGCCGCACCACGGTGGGGAAGCTTGAGCTGCACGCCTGCGTTTTGTGGTTGGCGCATTTTCACGCGACTTTTATGAGTGCGGAGCCGAGGGGCTTGTGGGAGCAGGGCACGTATTGGCATTTGGATACACGGCCAGATGAGTTGGCCATCTTAGCAAAGGAAGATCCCGCATTAAAAGATGCGGCAGTTGCGATCGACCAAAAGCTCAAGGCGAGTCCGTATCAGACGCTGGTGCATGGCGATGCCAAGCTAGCCAACTTTTGTTTTTCAGAAGATGGCGCGTCAGTAGCGGCGGTCGATTTTCAATATATTGGCGCAGGCTGCGGGATGAAGGATGTGGTCTATCTGATCGGCAGTTGTCTCGACGAACTGGCGTGCGAGCGGGAGGAGTCTGCGCTGTTGGATCTGTATTTCGGTGTTTTGCGAGGCGCATTAACTGCTCAAGGAACTGACCTCGATCTGAATGCGTTGGAGTGCGATTGGCGCGCGCTTTATCCGGTGGCATGGACGGACTTTCATCGTTTCTTAAAAGGCTGGAGCCCGGGGCATTGGAAGATCAATGGCTACAGCGAGCGCCTAGCGCGTGAAGTGCTTGCCGGCTTACAGGAAGATGCACGATGCGATTAAGCGCGGAAGATTTGATCCAGCTCGTTGGCTGCGCGGCGACCGCAGTGAAGGAGGCAGGCGTCTTGGTTGCTCAGTACGATGGTCGTGAGGTTCTGGTGCAGCACAAGGCCGGCGGCGAGAGTCTCGCCTCGCAGGTGGTGACTGAGGTGGATGGGCTGAGTCAGGCGATCCTCCTAAAGCACTTGCTGCCGACCTGTGCGGCCTACGATCTCGCACTGTTGACTGAAGAGCAGCCAGATGACGGCAGTCGTTTAGAGAAAGATGCCTTCTGGTGTATTGATCCGCTCGATGGGACTTTGCCATTTACGGAATCGATCCCCGGTTATGCGGTTTCGATTGCGTTGGTGGCGCGGGATGGTACGCCGTTGATTGGGGTGGTCTATGATCCTTCGACAGGCACGCAGTATCAGGCCGTGCAGGGGCAGGGGGCGTTGCGTGATGGTGAGCCTTGGACGTTGCCACCATCGTCAGAGGCTGCGCCTCTGAGCTTTATTTCAGATCGTAGCATCGTGAGTCACCCGCAGTTTGACACGGCGCTGGCGCAGTTGCAGGTATTGGCGAGTGAGCTCGGCCAGGACGGGCTGCAAACAACATTGACGGGCGGTGCGGTGATGAATGCGTTGTGGGTATTGGAGCGCGCGCCTGCGTGTTATTTCAAATTCCCGAAGCCGCAGGCTGGCGGTGGCAGTCTCTGGGATTATGCTGCGACGGCGTGTATTTACGCAGAGTTGGGCGCGTGGTGCAGCGCTTTTAATGGGCAGCCTTTGGACTTAAATCGGGCAGATTCGACGTTCATGAATCACCGCGGTGTGTTAGTTGCCTCAGATCGTGCATTGGGGCAGGCTTTGCTGGCTGCACTGGTCGACCGTGGTGATGGCGTAGGAGATAGTGCCTTCCCCTCTGCATTATAAATCAAAGTTGGATTTTGAGTTTGGCTCTGCGTCCTCACCTTACATGCGCTGCAACGGCTTGATACCGAGCAGCTCTAGGCCTGTCATCAGCACGGTGCGGGTGCGTGCGCAAAGTAACAGACGGCGGGCTTTGATTGCGGTATCCTCGACCATGACCTTGTCGGCATTATAGAAGCTGCTGTAGGCACCAGCTAATTCATACAAATAGGTGCAGAGAAAGTGTGGACGCAGGTCATTGAGGGTAAGTTCCAGTGCCGTGACGAAGCCCATGATTTTACGTGCGAGCGCAAGTTCGGCCTCGGTCTCTGCTTGGCTCGCCGCTTCGATGGGTGCTTCGGGGTCGACGCCGACTTTGCGGAAGATACTGTTGATCCGAGCAACTGCGTAGAGCAGATAGGGCGCGGTGTTGCCCTCGAAGCTGAGGAGGCGATCCCAACTAAAGACGTAGTCTTGTGTGCGGTTGCTGGAAAGGTCGGCGTATTTTATTGCACCAATACCAACTGACTCAGCGATCTCGCGACGCTCGGCTTCGTCGAGGTCTGGATTCTTCTCGGTGACGACGTCGAAGGCGCGGTTGCGGGCTTCGTCGAGGAGTTCCTGGAGTTTAATCGACTCGCCGGACTTCGTTTTAAAGGGCTTCTTGTCGGCCCCGAGAATGGTGCCCCAGAAGACGTGGTTCATCTCCGGCTGTGCATAGCCCTTGGCCTTGAACCATTTTTCAGTGGTCAGAAAGAGCTGCTGGAAGTGATCTTGTTGGCGGGCGTCGGTGAGGTAGATGATCTCGTCGGCCTTAAACTCTTCTAGGCGATACAGCACAGTCGCCAAATCGGTGGAGGCGTAGTTGCTGGCGCCGTCTTGCTTGCGAATGTTGAATGGGAAAGGGCGCTCGTTAGTACGCGAGAATTTTTTAATTTCGTCGTGCCATACGACCAGTGCGCCGTCGCTTTGTTCGGCGAGGCCGACTTCGGTCAACTCGGCGTAGATGCGTTGCACTTTGTCGCGGTAGAAGGATTCGCCGAGGGTGATGTCGATCTCGACGCCGATTTGCACGAATAGCTTATCAAACGCGACTTTGGAGATTTCGACGATTTGGTTCCAAAGTGCGGTGTTCTCGGTATCGCCGTTTTGTAGAAGCACGAGCTCGTTGCGGGAAATATCGCGCAGTTCGGGTTGCTCGACTTCGAGAGCGCTGCCGTCTTTGTAGAGTTGATCGAGGGTGACGAGAGCATTTTCGCCAAGCTCGGAAAGGTCGACGCCGTCGCGCTTGATCTTCATGATCAAGGTGCCGAAGTTGGTGCCCCAATCGCCGATGTGGTTGTCGCGAATTAGGTCGGCTCCACAGAAATCGAGCAGGCGCGCGATCGCTTGGCCGATCACCATTGGGCGTAAGTGGCCAATGTGTGCTTGTTTCGCAGTGTTGGCGCTTGGATAGTCGATGATGACTTTGCGACCGTCTTTGAGGGCTTTAGCGCCGCTTTGGTAATCTTCTTTAGTGGAGAAGGCGAGCTGCCACTGCCAGATGAACTCGGTTGTGAGCGTGAAGTTGATGAAGCCAGGGCCAGCGATATCCAGCGCCACAAGGGCGGGGTCGAATTCCCCAGAGGCTTCTGCTGCGGCGATCAAGCGGGTAGCGAGTTCGCGTGGATTAAGTCCGTTCTTTTTAGCAAAGGCGAGCACGCCATTGGCTTGAAAGTCACCGAAACGTGGATCAGCAGGGCGTACGCCAGGCACGAACTCCGAGCCGAAGCCCTCTGTCTGAGCTGCGATTGTCGATAGCGCACTTTCGATTGCCTTAGATGGGTTGAACCAAACCTTCATGGGGAGCACAGCAAAATCCAGAGCGCTCGGCGTCAAGCTCTGCTTTCGGGAACTTTCAATGATATCTGGTTGTTTATGCAAGTTCGGTAAAGTATAATGTGAGATTCTATTTCTGAAATCCCGTTATTTAGTCTCGACAATGCACGATCTAATCGCCTTACAATTAAATGTTTATGCCTTCTCGATGGGCAAATCAATCGATCCCGAACTTTACTAAATGAGAAAGAATATTATTAGTGCGCGTAAGTTCATCAAGCCTTCCTTCAGCTACCTAGTTGAAAAGAAGCGCGACGGTGGCGAATTTTCTGATGCTGAGATTCGTTACATTGTCGATTCCATTTTGGATGATGATCTTCCTGAATTTCAACAATCAGCCCTAGCAATGGCGATCTTTTTCCAGGGTATGTCTGCCCAGGAGACTGCTATTTTTGCTGAGGAGATGATGTTGTCGGGTGAGGTGATTGATCTGACTGGCATTTCCCGTCCGAAAATCGACAAATACTCAACGGGTGGTGTTGGTGATAAGACTACACTGGTATTGGGTCCGCTCGCAGCTGCTTGTGGCGTAGTCATGCCAACCATGAATGGCGTTGATGAAGAGCACGTGATTAGTAATCTTGATAAGCTCTCTTCAATTCCCAATTTCAATCCGATCCTCGATTTAAAAGGCTTTAAGGCACAGTTAAAGTCAGTCGGTTGCACTTTTATTAAGCAAGATCCGGAGATTTCTCCAGTGGACGCTAAATTTTACAAACTGCGCCAGTTAACTGGCACGATTCCGAGCTTACCACTGATTACCGGTAGTGTGCTCAGTCGTAAGTTGGCTGAAGGTGCTGAAGGTCTCGTGATTGATGTGAAGTGGGGCAACGGTTCGTTCATTAAGGATGTCGAGCAAGCCAAGCAGTTGGCGCGTTCGATTACTCGCGTCGGTCGTTCTATGAAACGCCGTTGTGTGGCATTGGTGACTGATATGAATCAGCCCCTGGGTGATACCGTTGGTACTGCGCTTGAAATTAAGGAAGCGATTCAGCTGCTCAAGGGCGAGGGACCGGAGGACCTGCAAGAGTTGGTGCTCAAGCTCGGTATGGAAATTGTACGCCTCGCTGGGGTCGCTGGCTCGACACTTTCCGCAAAGCAGACTGTGCAACGCCACCTTAAAGATGGTTCCGCACTGCAGAAGTTTAAAGATATGGTCGAGGCGCAAGGGGGTGACATTTCAGTGATCGATGATCCCGATAAGTTCCCAACCGCGAAGCACGTCCGTAAGTTGCCTGCTCCTAAGCGCGGCTATGTTCACACGATTAATGCAGGTCTGATCGCCGAAGGTGTGCAAAAGCTGGCGATGAAGAAGAACGGCAAATACGATCCAGCAGTGGGTGTTTCTGAAATCAAGAAGGTCGGCACGCAAGTCAAGCAAGGCGAGCCATTGATGATGATTCACTATAACGACGAAGCCAAGATGGAAGAAGCACTTGAGTACCTCAAAACGGCTTACCGCCTGGCTCCGAAGCGCCCGAATCCACCCTTACTCATTGTCGAGCGCGTCGCGTAATATCACCCCATTTTTGCACAAAATCCTCGGTCGTTATGACCGGGGATTTTTTGTGTGCGCGGCAATCCGTGGAGCTGACTGGAGTAACATCGGTTTCAATCGAAGTAAGCTGGCTGGTGTAATGTGATCTTCAAGCAAAGGAACGCCCGATTGCGCATACGATCAATTTGAACAGATGTAAGTTAAAATCTATTTCTGGAATCGCGCTGGTTGGTCAATGCTTGGCTGATAGTCTTGCTTGGGCAGCTGCCAATCGATAACTTAGAGTCTAACTAGCGCGGGTGGTTGAATTTTTCGAACGAAGTCGTATATGAGGGGTGATGGAGGCTAGACAAAACGAAATCCGCCTTCATCATCCTTAGGTTTATGAAGATTTATATGAATGATAAGTTGGTCGATGCCAGCGAGGCGACAGTCTCGGTGTTCGACCATGGGTTGCTCTATGGTGACGGTATTTTTGAAGGCATTCGCCTCTATGATGGCTGTGTGTTTAAACTCGATGAGCATTTAGAGCGTTTAGAGTACTCCGCCAAAGCGATCATGCTCGAGTTGCCATGGACGCGCCAAGAGATCTCGGATGCGCTGTGCGAGACTTGCCGTGCAAATGATTTGAAAAATGGCTATGTTCGTTTGGTAGTGACGCGTGGGGTGGGCAGTCTTGGTCTTTCGATCAAGAACTGCAATCAGCCTCAATTGATTATCATTGCTGATACGATCCAATTGTATCCTCAGGAGTTTTACGACAATGGTTTGAAAATTATCACCGTGCCGACGCGTCGTTGTAACCCTTCGGCGTTGCCGCCAGCAGTCAAGTCGCTGAATTACCTGAACAACATTTTAGCTAAAATCGAGGCACAGCATCTTGGTTACCATGAGGCGATCATGCTCAACGACCAGGGCTATATTGCGGAGTGCACGGGTGATAACATCTTTATCGTGCACAAGGGCGAGTTGATCACACCAGCTGCAAGTTCCGGTGCCTTGAAGGGCATTACCCGTGATACTGCTTTGGCGATTGCTGATGAGCTGGGTATTCCCTGGCGCGAGGCGAATATGACGCGCTACGATGTCTGGGTTGCCGAGGAAGTCTTCTTGACTGGGACGGCTGCCGAGATCGTGCCAATTGTTGAGATTGATGCGCGCGTGATTGGCAGTGGTAAACCTGGTCCAGTTACAGCGAAATTCCTCGAGAGTTTCAAACGCCGTGTCTCGGTCGAGGGCACGATGCTTTAATCTGCCTAGCCAAGCAAGATTCTGAGAAATGCAGCCTAACTGAAGTATTTCGTAGCTGACTGTCGAAAGCTGGTTAAGCTTTATCAATAAAGTGCATTTGATCACCTAAAATCGACGTTTTCGCTTTGCCAAGTAACCCGACTTTTATACTCTATAAAATATGGCTGAGAATTTAAAGTGCAGCATCTGCGATCAGGAGGCTACTGTGCATCTGACGCAGATCGTTAATAATAAGATCCATAAAGTGGATCTCTGTGAGACTTGTGCCCAGAAGAAAGGGGTGACAGACCCTGAAGGCTTTTCGTTGGCAGACATGATGTCCAAGGCGCCGCTCTCACCTGTCTCAGGCGAGGCACAGTTGGCGTGCCCAAGCTGTGGGCATGAGTCGGGAGATTTCCGCCGTACGGGGCGCTTGGGGTGTTCGGCTTGTTATGAGGTCTTTAGAACATTGGTCTTTCCAGTACTTGAAGATATGCATGCGGGTACAGCACACCAAGGCAAGGTGCCAACAGTCGCGTTGAGTCGTCAATCGAGTCATATGCAGTTGAAGCAGCTAATGGGTTCGCTGGCACGTGCGGTTGCCGAGGAAGCTTACGAGGACGCCGCTAAATTCCGTGATCAAATCAAAGAGATCAAAGAGTTAAAAGAGGCGGGAGCTTTGGAGGTCTCGCCTAAATGATCGAATCACTCATCAATGATGAGCGCGCCGAATTGACCCAGGCCGTCAAGAAGGCGGCCCCGGTTGTACTTAGCACTCGTATTCGTCTGGCCCGAAACTTGGTCGGTCAGCCATTTCCTGAACGTGCGGATGTCTTGCAGCGCCGCGAGGTACTCACCCGATGTGCAGATCAATTGGGTGCGCTGCCGCAGATGAACAAAGGCAGCTTTTTTGACATCGCCGATTTATCTGTTCTGGAGAAGCAAGTGCTGGTCGAGCGACACCTGATCAGTCGAGAACTGTGCGACGGCGAAGCAGGCACTGGGGTTTACATTAATAAAGGACAGACTTGTTCGGTAATGATCAACGAGGAGGATCATTTGCGAATCCAGTTTTTAAAGGCAGGCTTCAATTTGAAATCAGTCTGGAAATTAATCGATACCTTTGATTCTGAGTTGGAAAAGACTATTGATGTAGCGTTTTCTGAAGATTTCGGCTACTTGACGGCTTGCCCTACAAACTTAGGTACTGGGCTACGTGCGTCCGTGATGATGCATCTGCCAGGGCTGGTGATCTCTGGCCAGATGGAGCGCGTGATTCGTGCGGTCAGCCAATTGGGCATTACCGTACGTGGTCTCTTCGGTGAAGGTTCGGATGCCAGTGGCCACATTTTTCAGATTTCAAATCAACAGACATTAGGCCAGAGTGAATCCGAGATTTTGGAAAGTCTGGCGAATGTCCTAAAAACAGTGATTGATCATGAGTTGAACGCACGCTTCAAGTATCTCGAAGAAAGTCGTGCGAAGTTGCTCGATCAAATTGGCCGCGCCTTTGGTGTACTGAAGAATGCACATGTCATCGCTTCGGATGAAGCGCTGAATTTACTTTCCTTCATCCGCTTAGCGGTCGATTTCGGCATGTTGCCAGAAGCGAATCGCGCCGACGTCGATCGACTAGTGATCGAGAGCCAGCCCGGCCATGTGCAATATGCAGCGCAAGAGGGGATCGCGCCTGATGCGCGCGACATTGCGCGTGCGGATAAACTGCGCAAAGAATTTTCAAACCTACCAGCTCTAGATTTTGACAAATTGCAAGATCAGGAGTAATCATTAGCCAACGACACTAAAAATGGAACCAATGAATAACTTTACCCCGCGAGCTCAACAAGTTCTCGCTCTGGCTCGAAAGGAAGCGGACCGCTTCCACCATAATTACGTGGGCACCGAACACTTATTGTTAGGCCTAATTAACTTAGGGCAGGGAGTTGCTGTGAACGTACTTCAAAAGATGGGGCTCGACCTACAGACTGTGCGTGCTGCAGTAGAAAAACAAGTCGGCACGGGGCCAGAGAGTAAGCCGTCTGGGAATATTCCCTATACGCCTCGGGTTAAAAAAGTGTTGGCGCTGGCCGGAAAAGAGGCCAAGGCGCTGAACCATTCCTATGTCGGCACAGAGCACATTTTACTCGGGTTGTTGCGCGAGGGTGAGGGCGTTGCTGCACGTGTGCTTAAATCACTCGAAGTTGATATTGAGCGCTGCCGTAATGAGATTCTCGCAGAACTCGATCCCAATTTCTCCGGAGAGCCGGAAGAGGCTGCCGCTGGGCCAGGGGCTTCGGATGAGAAGAAAGAATCCAAGACGCCTGCGCTGAAAGCCTTTGGTCGCGATTTAACCGAGATGGCAAAGAAGGGCGAACTCGATCCAGTGATCGGGCGCAAAGACGAGATCCGCCGTGTGGTTCAGATCCTGTGCCGTCGTACGAAAAGTAATCCAGTACTGATCGGTGAAGCGGGCGTGGGTAAGACTGCGATCGTGGAAGGCTTGGCTTTGGAAATTGCCTCAGGTGTCGTGCCAGAAATTTTGGTTGATAAACGTGTGATCACACTCGACCTAGCACTCATGGTCGCTGGCACGAAGTATCGTGGTCAGTTTGAAGAGCGTATTAAGGCGGTGATGGATGAGATTCGCCGCGCCAAGAATGTGATTATCTTCATTGATGAGCTGCATACTATTGTAGGTGCAGGTGCTGCCGAAGGCGCAATGGATGCCTCGAATATCTTTAAGCCGGCATTGAGCCGGGGTGAGCTGCAGTGTATCGGTGCCACCACTCTTGCGGAATATCGTAAATACATTGAAAAGGACAGTGCCTTGGATCGCCGCTTTCAGTCGGTCAAAGTCGAAGCTCCTTCAGTCGAAGATACGATTTTGATCCTAAAGGGCATCCGCAATAAATATGAAGACCACCATAAAGTGAAGTTCACTGACGGTGCGCTGGAGGTAGCCACTAAATTATCGGAACGCTACATCACGGCTCGTTTCTTACCGGATAAAGCAATCGACATCTTGGACGAAGCAGGTGCCCGTGCACGTATCGAGTCGCTGAAGCGTCCGCCTGAAATCGAGGAGATGAACACTACGATTGAAGATGTCTGCGCGAAGAAGGAAGATGCGATTGGCGGGCAGCACTTTGAGCAGGCCGCTAAATTCCGCGACGAAGAAAAGCAACTACGTCAAAAACAAGTCGATATTATTGAGGAGTGGAAGAAGAGCCGCGAAGAGACCAAAATCGTGGTGGACGAAGAGGATATGATCGAAGTCGTCGCTGCGTGGACGGGTATACCGCTGTCACGTATGGAGCAGAAAGAAAGCAAAAAGTTGCTTAAGCTCGAGAGTCATTTACAGTCTGAGGTCATTGGTCAAAATATAGCCACCGAAGTTGTCTCCAAGGCGCTTCGACGTTCTCGTGCTGATCTAAAAGACCCGCGGCGTCCGATTGGTTCATTTATGTTTCTTGGGCCCACTGGTGTTGGAAAAACCTTGTTAGCAAAGGTGCTGGCGGAAGAAATGTTCGGTAATCAAGATGCCATCATTCAGATTGATATGTCTGAATATATGGAAAAGTTTGCAGTTTCACGTTTAGTCGGTTCGCCCCCGGGCTATGTGGGTTACGAAGAGGGCGGTCAGTTGACTGAAGCAGTTCGTCGTAAGCCATATTCGGTGGTGCTATTTGATGAAATTGAAAAAGCTCATCCAGATGTGGTACAGTTACTCTTGCAGGTGCTCGAAGAGGGCCGACTCACCGATAGTCTCGGACGTAAGATCGATTTTCGTAATACCATTTTGATCATGACCTCAAATGTTGGAGCTGAAATTCTTCAACGTAATACGTCGATGGGCTTCGGCATCGAAGATAATGCCGAAAATGAATACGATAAGATTCGTGAGAAGATCCTCGATGAGACCAAGCGTGTCTTTAAACCTGAGTTTTTAAATCGCTTGAATGAGTTGGTGATTTTCAAGTCACTCGGTCGCAAAGATATGAAGGCAATTGTTGAGCTCGAATTACGTAACGTGTCGGATCGTTTGAAGGATCAAGGTTTGGTATTTTCCTTCTCGAAAGCAGCAAAGTCATTCCTAATTGAAAAAGGTTACGACGCGAAATATGGTGCGCGTCCATTGCGTCGCGCGATTGAGCGTCATCTCGAAGATTCCCTGGCTGAAGCTATTCTCGGAGGAGATATTAAGGCTGGTGAGGTTATTCAAGTCGATGTGCAGGATGACCACTTGAGCTTTGAGCAAGGCCAGCACGTATCCGGTGCTGCCGGGGCATAATTACTATAAGCGTTTAACTGCAAAAGGCTGCGGGTGACTGCGGCCTTTTTTGTCGATGAGTCGGGGCTGCGGAGGCTCGATTACTTGGGCAGAAAAAAGCGTTGCTGCTTCTCGCTAATCGGCAGACCGACTTTGTCCATGGCTTTGAGCATATCTTCCCAGGCCATGCGCTTAGTCTTCATCGTATCATTGAAGAGTAAGTAAGCGGGCTGAAAAGTGAAGAGGAGTGGGATTTTTTCGAAGGTCTGCCATGTACCACGAATGGCGGCCATCTTAGAGTTGGAGTCTGCTCCCAACAAGCCCCGCACAGTCGCATTGCCCAGACCAATGATAACTTTCGGCTGCACGATTTCGAGTTGAGCCTTCAAGTAGGGCAGGCAAAATTCCATTTCGTCCTGAGTGGGTGGGCGGTTGCCGTAGGGCTTGTCGTGCTCCGGTCGCCATTTTAGGATGTTGGTCATATAAACCGTCTCTCGCGAAAGACCCATGGCGCTTAATATTTTGGTTAAGAGTTCACCAGACTTACCTTGGAACGGATGGCCTACTGCCGCTTCCTCCTCGCCGGGAGCCTCGCCACAATAAAATATATCGGCGGTGAGGGCACCTTCGCCGAAGACGACTTTTTCGTCCTGTCGCAGTCGCTCTTGGCATACCGGCGAGTTCTCCACTTGTTGTTTGAGCCATTGCATTTGAGTCGCTGCATCACCCGAGGGCAATTCGATGCTCGGGGCGTCGGGAAGTGGCGTGGTGGTTGCTGCGGCCTTTACCACTGGCGCCATCTCGGGCACGACGGCATCTGACTGCTGCTCAGAGTTGACTGCAGATTTCAGGTCGATGGCTACAAAGGGAGGCGCTGTCGGTCGGGCCGGAGGTGCGATTGGTGTTAGCAATGCCATGGTGCTGTCTTCGATGAAGACACGATCCATTCCTTCTAGCTGTAAGCGCTTGAGTTCTTCATAAACTGCATCGAGATCGGTAGGCATAGTGCTAGAGCTTGATCAATCACCCACGAGCGTCCAGCTACTTTTCTGGTGGAAGGGTGAATTAGCTATCTGTGCGCCTACTTTGTTGTATCGATTAATGTTAACTGACTCGTTGGGATGTTTGCTTCGCGCGGATCATTTGAACCACAACTGGCAGAACTGAAAGTGCGAGGATCAAAAAAGCGAACAGAATTAGGCTTTCAACCGTACTCTGCACAAACAGGATACCAGCTCCGATTAACCAGCCGCTGCCGCTGAGTACGTCGCTTAGATGACTCGTTAACCGACCCTGAATCAGGTAGCTAAGGCCAAGGAAGGCGGCCAGTATCGATGGGACGCTATAAGGGTTGATATTTTTTGATGTGAATACCACTGCTAAGGCGATTAGCATTGCGATCGCAGAGGTGCCCCAGATTGCTAGATTACGTTGCAGGCTTGCTTGGAAACTATTTCCTTGGGCTTTTATTCGCACAAATACGAATGTAGCAACTACAGCCATACTGAGTGTAAGCGTCCAGACATAGACCGCTGAATTGATGGGCACCTCATAAACTTGAACGAAGTATTCCAGTGTAAAGCATTTTGCGAAGATCAGCCCCCATAGTATGACAATCAGAGCGTTGTTGGGTGTGGTGGTGTGCCTAGATAGGTTCATGATTTTATTCTAATCAATAATCTGAAAAGTGCGACAAAGAGGTGTATTATGATCCACATCTTTTATAACTGGGCACTAATTGCTGTAGAAACCTGCCAAAGAGGGCCGATGGAAGTAGAGATTAGGGCTCGTCGTTGCTGAGTAGGAAAGGGTGCATTGCTGATAACATTCGTTCGGGGACAGAGCCGACGATGTAAGTGCCGTTGTCTCGAGCCTCTTCTTTACGTACGCCACCTTCGCGGTGTAGGCGAGCGACCAGATCGTAACGGTCATGGGGGATGAGTAAGCGCAGTTGCGCAAAGTCGCTTTCAATAATGGCTTCGATGCGCTCTAGCAATTTAGGAATACCTTCGCCTGAATGTGCGCTGACGAAGAGTGCTTCTGGATACCTAAAAGACAGGGTGAGGCGTATATCCTCACTCCATAGGTCGTCGATTTTGTTGAAGACTGTAATGATTTTCTTCTCATCGGCTCCCAGTCCATGCAGTACCGAAAGGGTGGTTTCTGCATGGGCTTCGATTTCTGGACTGTTAACATCCAGCACATGAATCAAAAAGTTAGAGACGACCGCTTCCTCTAGAGTCGCTTTGAAGGCATTGACTAGACGGTGCGGCAGATTGCGCACAAAGCCGACAGTATCGGTGATAATTAGCGGCTGTCCGCTTGGGAGCGGGCAACGACGCGACGTGGGGTCGAGCGTGGCAAACAGCTTGTCTTCGACGAGAATGTCGGAATTTGTTAACTGGTTGAGCAACGAAGATTTACCGGCATTGGTGTAGCCGACGATGGCGCAGGTTGGCACGGGTACGGTCATGCGTTTTTTACGCTGCACGTGGCGGTGCTGGATCACGCTTTCGAGCTCGCGCTTCACGCGTGTGATTTGCGTGCGCACCATGCGTTGATCCAACTCTTGCTGGGTTTCTCCGGCATCTCGTTGCGTCGAGCCACCGCCACGTTGACGGCTCAGGTGCGTCCATGCGCTTTTCAGGCGTGGTAAGTTGTATTCGAGACGCGCTAATTCCACTTGCAACACCGCTTCTTTGGTTTGGGCGCGTTTGCCAAAAATATCTAGAATCACCTCTTGTCGATCGATGACCAAGATCTTGTCATCCGCCGCTTGCTCCCAGTTTCGCTGCTGTGCGGGGGTGAGCTCATTATCAAATACGATGACGTCACAATTATGCGCTTTCGCCAGTTCGATCATTGTTTCGGCCTTGCCTGTGCCAAGCAGGAATTTGGCCTGAGGCTTACGGATCGAAAGTTGTACTTCGTGCTGTATACCGATGCCAAGGGTGGTGACGAGTTCACGCAGCTCATCGAGGAGGCTGCGGGTGGTGGCGTCGTCCTCGCTGGGTAGGGTGATGCCGATGAGCATGGCCCGTTCGACCATTTTTGGTTTTTCTTTAACGTCGTGCACTAGGTTTGGGTAGCTAAATTGATGATTTTTATAGCCTAGTCGCTTTGTTTCTGAAAACAAACCTGAATTGTAAGCATTTTTTAAGTTCGCCCAGAAGCCTGTGAATGGTTCAGATTTCTTAATGCTTAAAGCCCGTGACCTTTTTGATTTCCCTACGTCCTTGCCATTCGATCGAGTCTTCTCTGCTGAGCTCGCTCCGTGGGAGTGGGTGCCGCTGATTGCTCAGGCACTGCAAGCGTTCGAGTTTAAATCACTTAGAGGTGATATTCCACCTGGGCTACATGTGGAAGGGCAGGTTTTTATTCATCCATCAGTCAAGTTGCCGCCATTTGGTTCGATCACTGGACCTGCTTATATCGGTGAAGGGTGTGAGTTACGACCGGGCGTTTATATTCGCGGCTTGGTGATTGCTGGCGCGAATTGCGTGCTGGGTAACGCTTGTGAATTTAAAAACTGCCTGCTTCTGGATGGTGTGCAGGTGCCACATTTTAGTTATGTGGGTGATAGTGTGCTCGGTAATAAAGTACACTTGGCCGCTGGCGTCACGTGTTCGAATCTGCGTTTAGATCAATCCGAAGTGCCGGTGCAGTTGCCAGATGGTTCGCGCTGCGGTTCTGGCCTGCGTAAACTTGGTGCACTTGTCGGCGATGCCGCGGAGGTGGGGTGCAACTCAGTGTTGAATCCTGGATCAATCCTTGGGCGACGCTCACTGGTGATGCCGACGATGTCGTTTCGCGGTTATCTTAAGGCGTACTCAATTGCCTCTACTAAAGAGAAAATCGAGACTGCAGGCCGTATCGATTGAGCTATAAACCGAAGGCTGCTTTGAGTTCGAAGAGACTGTTGAAGGCTGCTTCAGCTCCAGCCGCTAGCATTTCGTCGGTACTGTGTGCGCCAGTGGCAACGCAGTAGCAGGGGAGCCCCGCATTATGTGCGGTTTCGATATCAGTCGGTGAGTCGCCGATCATGCAAGCACCTGCAGCGGAGGCGTCGATTTGATCCAATACATAATGCGTTAGTTGTGCCTGTGGCTTGTGCCAATCTGTGTCTGTGTTGCCGATACAGATCGGTATGTATTTGGAGAAGCCAGCATATTCGCTGACTTTGCGTGCGGTGTCACCATGCTTATTGGTGAAGATGACCTGCGCGATATGTGCTTTATTGGCGCTTTCGATCAGCCCCAGTCCACCGGGTAAGATAATCAAACCATCGAACATGATTTCGGGGAAGCGTTGCCGAAAGCGTTTTGAAGCTTCGTCCAAGCCAGTATGATCAATAAACAGCGCCATGGTTGATGCCATCGGCCCACCGAGGCTACGACGTATCACTTCGGGGTCGGGAATGCCGCCGCCCATTGATTCGATGACGTCGCCGTAGGCGCGAATGATCGCAGCTGTTTGGTCGATCAACGTACCGTCCATATCCCACAGGATGGTCTTAGGTAGTGGAAGTGTCGGAGTGCGTGGCATCTAGACTATGGTGGTTTCGGGTGTGAGATCAAACAGTGCGGCTCCGAGCTCGTATAGGTCGGCGTAGATGCCAGTTGCCTGTGTTGCCGCACTCAATTCAGATTTGGTATGACTGCCAGTCGCGACGAGGTAAGACTTGAGCTGGCCCGCTTCTGCAGCGGCGAAGTCAAAGGGCGAGTCGCCGATGAGAATGGTATCTTCGGAGGTCGCTGTTAAACATCCGAGTGCGTGGGCAGTGAACTCTGGATCGGGCTTGCGGTAAGGGGTGTCTCCGCTGCCGATAACCGCATCTAGGTATTGTGACTGTCCTAGAAAGTCTAAAATTGTGCGCGATTGATTACCATTTTTATTGGTAAAAACAGCGAGCTGGTAGCCACGTTGTTTAAGTTCGTTCAGTATCCAATTGGATCCTGGGAGTGCGATTAGGTCTTCAAGCATGATTTGCTCGAAGTGATTTTGGAATATCGGTAGCGCGGTATCGACATAGGCTTCTCCCAGCAATTTACCAAGTGTCACTGGTGCAGAGCCACCGACAGTTGCTCGTACCGTTTCATAGTCTGACTCTGGTAAGTCGAGCTGTTGTTGAGTAAATACAACAGCTCGATGAATGGTGGTGAAATGATCAATCAGTGTGCCGTCTAAGTCGAAAAGTACCGTGTTCATATAAAAATAGTTCTAATTCAGCCCATTATTTGAGCAACTGGAGACTTTATGGGTATTCTTCGGATTGCTGGCAAGTGCACGTCTGCGCTTACAGGCATTTAATTATGAGCATTGGCATGGGGTGTTTTGGCTGACATCGTCGAGGCTTATTCAGGGTCGTCAAATCCGTGTCACTGCTTGGAATTATTAAGAATCAGCAGACTCTGCTCACAGTCATCTAGTTGGCCGTTAAAAAGCCTACAAATGAGATTTTCAATTCACTGAAAAAAAGATAAAATTCCTCCAAAGGACTATTGACAAGTGGACGATCAGGGAGAGCATGTCGGCTCTTCTTTAGGGATGTGCGCTTTGCATATTTCTCCAGATGGTGGCTATAGCTCAGTTGGTTAGAGCACCGGCTTGTGGTGCCGGGGGTCGCGGGTTCGAATCCCGTTAGCCACCCCATTTTTACGCAGTAAAATGCATGCGGCGGGATTTGAACCCGCGAATCAGCGGGTTTGTCGAAGTGCTTTTAGGGACGAACGTACCGTCTTGAAAAGCACGAAGAGGGCACAGCAATCTCGTTAGCCAGCGGCTGCATGTTTACAGCGCAACTGTTGCCTAATCACTGTTAGGGAAGTGCGTGTGGTTGAGCGCCAGTAACAAAAAAAGTCCCCGCTCTTTCGAGTCGGGGACTTGTTGATAAGTGTGTTGCTGAACGCTTACTTGCGTTTCGCTTCTTCGCGCTCGAGCGCTTCCTTAATCACCACGTCGGCTACATTCTTCGGGCATGATGCGTAGTGTGAGAACTCCATGGAGAACTGACCGCGACCAGATGTCATTGTGCGCAGGGCACCGATGTAACCGAACATCTCGCTCAAAGGAGCGTCGGCCTTGATACGAACACCTGAGTTAGGTGCTGGTTCTTGGGTCTTGATCATGCCACGGCGGCGATTCAAGTCACCAATAACGTCACCCATTTTGTCCTCTGTGCAGAACACGTCGAGTTTCATGACAGGCTCAAGGATCTGTGGACCTGCCTTTGGCAAGGACTGACGATAGGCTGCTTTGGCAGCGGTTTCGAAAGCAACTGCAGAGGAGTCAACAGCGTGGAACGCACCATCTGTCAGTGTGACCTTAAAGTCCAAGCAAGGGTAGCCGGCGAGGACACCCTTTTCCTTGGAGAACTTGAAGCCCTTCTCAACTGCTGGCCAGAATTCACGTGGAACGTTACCCCCAACAACCTTGGATTCGAACTGGAAGCCTTCACCTGGCTCGAGTGGTTCGAGCTTGAAGAGGATCTTGGCGAACTGACCAGAACCACCGGACTGCTTCTTGTGTACGTAGCTGTCTTCGATTGTTTGCGTAATGCTCTCGCGGTAAGCAACCTGTGGCTTGCCAACAATAGCTTCAACACCGTAGGTGCGCTTCAAAATGTCGACCTTAATGTCGAGGTGAAGCTCACCCATACCGCGAAGGATGGTTTCGCCAGAATCTTCGTCAGTTTCGACAATGAAAGTTGGATCCTCTGCAACCATTTTGCCGATCGCTGTGCCCAATTTCTCAGATTGACCTTGGTCCTTTGGCTTAATTGCGATGGAGATAACTGGCTGGGGGAATACCATTGGCTCGAGTGTAGCAGGGTGCTTTGGATCACAGAGTGTGTGACCTGTTTGCACCGACTTCATGCCGAGTAGGGCGACGATATCACCCGCTTGTGCAGAATCGACTTCAGTGCGTTCGTCAGCATGCATCTCGATGATACGACCAATACGTTCTGTCTTGCCTGTGAAGGTGTTGAGGACGCTGGTGCCTTTGCTGAGCTTGCCTGAGTAAATACGCGTGAAAGTCAACGCGCCGTATTTGTCATCCATGATCTTGAACGCAAGCGCACGGAGAGGCTTTTCAGCATCCACAACCGCGAACTCACCTGTTTCTTCACCTTCAGCATTCACTTCAGGCTGTGCAGGTACTTCGGTTGGGCTTGGCAGGTAATCAATGACGCCGTTGAGGACGTTTTGCACACCCTTGTTCTTAAACGCAGAACCACAGAATGTGGGGAAGAAATCCAGAGCGATTGTGCCCTTACGGATACATGCCTTAATGACGGACATTTCTGGTTCGTTACCTTCGAGGTAAGCTTCCATCGCGTCGTCGTCTTGCTCAACAGCAGTTTCAATCAATGCCGCGCGGTATTCTTCGACCTTGTCGACCATGTCCGCAGGCACGTCTTGTAGTTCGTAGTTTAAAGGGTCACCAGAGTTGTCCCATACCCATGCCTTGCGTGTGATGAGGTCAACGACGCCTTGAAGGTCGCTTTCTTCACCGATTGGGAGCACCATCACGAGTGGCTTAGCGCCCAGGATGTTTTTCACTTGGTCAACCACCTTATAGAAATCAGCACCGACACGGTCGAGCTTGTTGACGTAAATCAAACGAGCGACCTTAGAATCATTGGCGTAACGCCAGTTCGTTTCAGATTGAGGCTCAACACCACCAGAACCACAGAAAACACCGACGCCACCGTCGAGCACCTTCAATGAGCGGTACACTTCAACTGTAAAGTCAACGTGCCCAGGCGTATCGATAATATTAAAACGGTGATCGTCCCAAAAGCAGGTAGTCGCAGCTGACTGAATCGTGATGCCACGCTCTTGCTCTTGTTCCATGAAATCAGTGGTTGCCGCACCATCGTGGACTTCGCCCAACTTGTGGATTTTACCAGTGAGCTTCAAAATACGCTCGGTTGTCGTTGTTTTTCCGGCGTCAACGTGTGCGAAGATACCAATGTTTCTGTACTTTGATAGGTCGGTCATGATCTGATCTGATGTGTTTAGAGATTGTGTTTACTACTTAAAATTGAGGGGCTTTGCATACGCGAATAGCGCTCACTAAATTCCAAAAAAGAGGCGGAGATTAGAGCTGGTTTTGAATACTGCAAGGCAAGAAAACAGGGGATTCACACGATTATATCGTTAAATTAATAGAATTAAACTTTCAGATTGAACTGAACCAACTGATTGAAATTTCTAAGAGGTGTTTCTGGGAAGATCCATCACTGCAACAATATCAACAGTCAATCTGCCCAATACCCACACTGAGAAATAAACACGCTGGACCATCCCCAGTGCCCGCCGAAGGGAGTCTAGCAACGCTGACGGCTGCCTTGACTTGGCGCTGTCGAACCCGAGCAACAAGGTTCGGCACTCGATCTGCATAGTCTGCCGCGGTTTATGTTTGCTCCTGGGCCCTTAACTCTTTGTTTTCGTCGGTTTTTCAAATCGTTTCTATTGATGACACCAGCACTTAAGATCTACGACACGACCCTTCGCGATGGCACTCAGGGCGAAGGCGTTTCCTTTACAGTCGCGGCTAAAATTCGCGTAGCTGAGAAGTTGGACCAATTTGGAATTGATTACATCGAAGGTGGCTGGCCTGGCTCGAACCCACGCGATATGGCGTTTTTCGAGGAAGCAAAGAAGTTGAACCTAAAGCATGCCAAGATCGCTGCCTTTGGTTCCACCCGACGTGCTAGCCTTAAGGCAGAGCAAGATCCGCAGTTGCAGCTGTTGCTCGATGCGGAAACCCCAGTGGTCACCATTTTTGGTAAGACCTGGTTGCTGCATGTCACCGAGATCATACGTACGACTGCCGAAGAGAATCTTAAGATGATCGAAGATTCGGTACGCTTCCTGACTAGCAATGGGCGCGAAGTGATCTACGATGCGGAACACTTTTTCGATGGTTATTGCGATAATCCAGAATACGCGATCCAGACACTTGAAGCCGCGCAACGTGGCGGTGCGAGCAACTTAACGCTCTGCGATACAAATGGCGGCCAGCTGGTGAGTCAGATGCAGGCAATAGTGAGCAAGGTCGTGGCACATTTTCCGAATACGCCAATTGGCATGCATTGTCATAATGATTCTGGCCTTGGCGTCGCATTGTCGCTCGCAGGGATCGAATCAGGTGCAGCTTTGGTGCAGGGCACGATGAATGGTTTTGGTGAGCGTAATGGTAATGCCAATCTGAGTACTATTATTCCGAATTTAATCTTAAAGATGGAGGCGGATCTGAACTGCGCTGCGAACTTGAATAAACTGCGTGACCTGTCGTTGTTTGTGGACGAGATGGCCAATCGTGCATCGGATTCGACCTTGCCATTTGTCGGCACCAGTTCCTTTGCGCACAAGGGTGGGGTACATGCGGATGCCGCTGCCAAAGTAAAGCACAGCTACGAGCACATTGCACCAGAACTGGTTGGCAATCGCACACGTGTACTGGTTTCGGATATGTCAGGTCGTAGCAGTGTGATGATGAAGGCCAAGGAAATTGGGGTCGATCTCGACGCCCGTTCGCCGGAGTTAAAGGAATTCCTCGGGCAGTTGAAGGAGCTCGAATTTAATGGCTACGAATACGAAGCTGCCGATGCATCTTTCAAATTACTACTGAGTCGCTTCCTTAAAAATAAACAGCCTGATTTTGAGCTGTTAGGCTATCGAGTAATGGTGAGTCATCAAGAGACTTCAGGTCGTGTTGTATCTGAAGCAACTGTGCAGGTCAAGATTGGCGACGAAGTGCACCATACCGTGGCTGAGTCCAATGGCCCTGTCGGGGCGCTTGACCATGCTTTACGCAAAGCGATCGCGCCCGTTTTTCCAGAGATTATGGCCGTTGAACTGATCGACTATAAGGTGCGTATCCTCGAAACTGAGCAGGGCAGCAATGCGATCACTCGTGTGTTGATCGAGTCCACCGATGGCGAGGCGACTTGGGGGACTGTTGGCGCAAGTGATAATATCATCGAAGCCACATGGCGCGCGTTGGTGGACTCCGTAGAATATAAGATCCTACTTGATTCCGAGGCGTAGGCTTTGATGTGCGGTCACGCTCTGCTGCTTAGGGGGCACTGCTTAGAACAGTTGAGCGCGATCGGAGTATGGGCGATTCTCTCTCTCTTTTATCTTCAACGCTAATCGACCATAAACCCTATTTTCACCTGCCCACAGTAACGATGAGAGGTAAATTACATCGCGTGGATGTCTGATTGTTTTACATGCACAAATCGGGCTAAACCACTACCAACTACGGGTCGGTGCAACGCGCAGCGTCTCGTAACGGCTGACATCGACTTCTTGCACAAAGCGACTCGGGTTGAGGCGTATCACCGTGTTGCCCTGTTGATTCAGCATCGGGTAAGAAAGATACAGTTCCTCCATGGCACGGGTGACGGCGACGTAAAACAGGCGGCGCTCTTCTTCGAGGTCGCCATCATCAATGGTGCGCTTAAGTGGAAATAGGCCATCAGCCAAGCCGATAACAAATACGATCGGGAACTCTAGGCCCTTCGCTTGGTGAATGGTAGTTAGGCGTAAGCAGTTGAGGGCTTGTTCTGGACTGCGCTCATTACTTTCGGAGGCGAGCAGCACGAGCTGAGCGAGCAGTTCTTCCATCGTATCGAAGCGGCTAGCAAAACTGATCAAGCTCTGCAAGTCATCGGCGCGTTCGGTCCAGTTCGGGTAGATCTCACGGATGAACGAGCTATACCAGCCATCAAGGCCGAGTTGCACGATTGTTTCAGGTGTTTCGCTAGTCAGCGCGACGGACAGTTCGCGGATCGTCTCGGCCAATGATGGCCATTCTTCTTTGGCGTCGTTAGGCACTTTTTTAAGCACCGCTGCCGATGTGAGAACGTCACAGAAATCTTGCTGTTCTTTCTCCGCGAGCTTTTTGGTGAACGCATGGATGCGCTCTGCGGTCTTGGGCCCGACCTTGGGTAGCAGGCAAGTGAAGCGTGCAAACGCGGAGACATCGGCAGGATTGGAGGCGAAGCGTAGTTGCGCCGTAAAGTCGCGGATGTGAGCTTGTTCGAAAAAGCGCACGCCACTAGTGATTTGGTAATCGATGCCGCGGCGCGTGAGCTCCATTTGTAGATCCATCGCTTGGTAGTGGGCACGGTAGAGCACCGCGACCTCGGAGAGATCACGGCCTTCCTCGATAAGACCTTCGATGCGCTGAATGATGAAATTTGCCTGATTACGTGCATCCATGACTGGGGTGAAGTAGGGCTTCTCACCATCGGGCCGCACTGGGCGTAGTTCTTTGGAGTAGCCCATGCCGATCGGTTGCGAGGCAAGCACGGCATTGGCAAATTCAAGGATTTGCGGGGAACTGCGGTAGTTCGTTTCGATCTTATAAATCGTGGCGCCAGGGTGGCGCTCGGTGAAGCGCATAATATTGTCAAAGTCAGCCCCTCGCCAGGTATAAATACACTGCGCATCGTCGCCCACGGCCATAATCTGGTGGTGCACGCCCAAGATATCGACGATCTCTGATTGGAGGCGGTTGGTATCTTGGAATTCGTCGACCAAAATGTGCTTGAAGCGTTGCTGATATAGAGCCGCTACATCGGGGTGCTCACGCAGGAGTTTGAGCAAGTATTCGAGTAGATCGTCGTAGTCGACGACCTGATGCTCTAACTTAGTTTTGTGATAGACCTTGTAGATGTCGGCGATTTTCTGCGCCATGCCCTCAAGAAAAGGGTAGTGATCGTCGGCTTCTTCCAGCACGCTGCGGCAGGTGTTGCGTGCATAGCTAATCATGTTGTGCACCACCTTCGGCTTCGGGTTGTTCTTCCCCTTAATAAATGTGGGGTCGACCGTGTGGATCGCATTTTTCAGTAGGCTCTCTGCCTCGCTCTCATCGAGGATCGTGTAGTTGCGCTTGAGGCCGACCGCCTCGCCATGGACGCGCAGGATACGTTGTGCGATACTGTGGAAAGTACCGCCCCAGAGTTGGTGCTTTTTAATGCCAGTCAGGTCTTGTACACGTCCCAACATTTCCTTGGCAGACTTGTTGGTAAAAGTAAGCAGCAGGATTTCGTAGGGTTTCACGCCTTGCTGTAATAAATAAGCGACACGATAGGTTAAAGTGCGCGTCTTACCCGAGCCCGCACCCGCTAGGACGAGCGCTGGTCCAGGTTCGGCGGTGACAGCAGCGTATTGCTCGTCGTTGAGGTCAGCGCGAAAGTCGATTGGCGCTAAGGCGCTGGATTCAGTGTCGTAAAGATCGGTCATCAAAAAAATAAGTTAGCAGCTAGACGTAGGTCTGTCGTCGTTCGCGAAGCAAGTGGGTAGTGAGTCGCTGACTCAGCACTTGTACTTAATGAATCTAGGATAATGGGGCGAAGGGCAAAGTGAAAATGTGTAATCATCGTCATCCTTTCGAAATGATTGAATTTAAACACAGAGGAAACCATTCAGCCATTCAACAAAAGCAGGTTAATGCTGATAGCATTACGGCATTTTTTTCACGAATTCAAATGAACGCACTGTTCAGGGCTCTATGTACTCTGCGAGGTAAGCGTTGTGGAGCAATCAGCGGTGTCCTTCTTTTTTTTGATTTTATCATTTCACCCGGTTCATTTTGATTGCAGCGTGATCGTTCGTTTCCCTACTACTAAGCAATTATGCAAATCATTCCTTCAAGTATGCTTCCAGAACGTGATCAAGGCGCGCTGCGTGTTTTTCTGGAGGGTTGCCGGGAGACGGCGCGTGCCAAGCAACATTTTCAAATCGCGAGTATTTCGTTGGCGGTGAAGCATATTGCGCCGTTGGCCGTGCTACAGTCGATCTACGAACCGAGTGAGTTGCACTTTTATATCGAGCGTGCGGCCGATGAGGAAGCGCTGGCAGGCGCGGACGCGGTGGCCGAGGCGACGTTTTCAGGAGCGGATCGTTTCGTTCAAGCACAGGCCTTTGCGGATGAGATCATGGATAACACGATCGTTGTCGGGGATCTGAATGAACCGTTTACTGGACCGCATTTTTTCACTGCGTTTACTTTTAATGACACGGTGCCTGAGGGCAGTGCCTTTGCACCAGCGACAATTTTTCTGCCGCGTTGGCAGGTCTCGCGTGTCAAAGGGAAATATGGCGCGGTGGCGAATATCCGTATCGATCCGGACGCTGACCTAGATCAACTGGTGGCTCGGGTATGGGGCGCGTATCAAAAGTTTTCGATTTTTGATTATAGCCCGACTCCAGTCGTAACTGCGCCTGTGGTTAAGCCGTCTGCGGTGGAGCATTCGGAGTTGGCGCCTGGTGTATATCCGCGAGCGGTGACTCAAGCGCTGCAAGAGATTGCTGCGGGGGCGTATGAGAAGATCGTGTTGGCGCGTGGGATTAAGCTGCAGGCTAATGAACCGTGGCAGCCGCTACATGCTTTAAATTGCTTACGTGAAAGGTTTGCTGGATGTTTCACCTTTTCGTTTGGCGGTGGTGATGGGCGGAGCTTCATCGGCGCGACGCCGGAGCGGTTATTGCGCATTCGCGATGGCCAGCTTTTGACTGAGGCGATTGCTGGTTCGGCGCCACGCGGGGAGACTGCTGGAGAGGATGCCAAGTTCGCTCGAGATCTATTGGATAGTGACAAGGATTTACATGAGCACGCCTGTGTGCGTGATTCAATCTTACGGCGCTTAAAGGCCGTCGGCGTCGATGGACATGCAGACTCTGCACCGCGCTTGTTGCCCCTGGCTAATGTACAGCACTTGCAAACTGCGATCGAAGCAAAGGTCGGGGACGACGTGCATCTACTCAATATTCTGCAAGAGATGCACCCTACGCCGGCTGTCGGCGGGACGCCACGCGAAGAGGCAGTGGCACGGATACATGACTTGGAACAGCTGGATCGCGGTCTTTATTCAGGTGTGATCGGTTGGTTTAATCACCTTAATGAAGGAGAGATGATCGTGGGTATCCGTTCGGCTCTGATTGAAGGCAATACCGCCAGCTTGTATGCAGGTGCTGGGATTGTACAAGGTTCCGACCCAGAGAAAGAAACTCGTGAGACTGAGTTGAAGCTACGTGCCTTACTGGATGCGTTGATTGCGTAGGCTAGATCTGTGTAATTGACTGTTCGAGCGTCCTTGTCGCGAGGCGCGACGCGGCTGCTTCGAAGCCCCGAATGCTCTGCTTGGTTTTGCCCTTCGTTTTGCCAGCCTACGTCTCTAGAGCTGAATTAATGGTCAGTTTTCAGCGACTAAAAAGCCCTCAGGACTGAAAGTCGCTGAGGGCTTAAAAATGGCATCCCGTAGGGGATTCGAACCCCTGTTGCCTGGATGAAAACCAGGTGTCCTAGACCGGGCTAGACGAACGGGACGTGATGCGAAGTCCGCAAGCTACGTTTCAGCGCATCCCTCGCAAGTCTTTTTTGCCACTATCTGTGGAATTGTGTCTTGTGCGCCATGACGCTGATTGCCCACAGCCTTAACCGTTGGCGCCGCGTTGTGAATCGACCTCTCAATTGATGTCGGATGCTAGTGTAAAACATTTCCCCCGCTGTGAATACTGCGGTGCGGCGAGTCAGCGCAGGTTGAGTATTTTACTAGCGATCAAAAAGGTGATTCTTGACAAGTTTTTACACGTGTATTGTTATTGGTTTTAGTGGTATTTACGCTGTCGTTTGCCTATCTAAATGTGGATCATATGCTGAGTTTTTAAAATCCTAATCCTATGAAAATTCGTTCTTTTATTTATTTAACCTACTTGTTGGCGCCTTTGGTATATGCAGCGCCAGCTCAGCCGAATATCGTATTTATCATGGCGGATGACTTCGGGCCGGGCGACATCAGCCGTCAGCACCTAGAGCGCACTGGGCAAGCCGCATTGGCAGCGACGCCGACATTGGATGCACTGGCGAATGAGGGGTTATGGTTTAGCGATGCGCATTCACCGACTTCTCTATGCTCGCCTTCGCGCTATGCTGTGATGACTGGAAACTACAATTACCGCTCCTACGCTCCCTGGGGTGTTTGGGGCACCTTCCGGCCGAGCGCAATCGCGGCAGAAGATGCCACACTTGGGAGTGTGGCCCAAGCTGCGGGCTACAACACAGGTTTTATTGGCAAATGGCATTTGGGCGGAGACTTCTATCACAGAGGCACAAGCAACGTGTTTCGCGGCAATGACCGAAGTGGGCAGCCCTTGGATGTGGACATGTCGAAATGGATTGCCGCTAGCCCTAAAGACTTGGGATTTAATTATGATTACACGCTGCCGACGGGAGTGCAGGGGCCGATCTACCTAGCCCTCGAGAACAATGTTTGGGCGCCTTTTAATGATCAGTCAGAACTGATTCACTACGATCAAAAGACCGCAAAAAATATTAGCTTCATTTCAGACAAGGGTCCTGGGCCTGGTGATTCGGAATGGGACACTGCGAAAATCAATCAGATTTTAGCTAATAAGGCGACCGGCTTCATCGAGCGCAGTGCGGCGGCAAAACGCCCATTTTTCATGTGTTATTGGTCGCCAGCGGTGCACTTGCCGCACATCCCGCCAGCTGAGCTGAGTGGCGAGAAGATGCGCGATACCACTCCGTCGCACCATACCGATATGAACCGCGTATTCGATTGGGAAGTCGAACAAATCGTCAAGGCATTGAAAGCAGCTGATGTGTACCAAGATACGATCATTATTCTAAGCTCTGATAATGGTGGCTTGTGGGATCCTGTCGCAGAAAAGGCGGGCCATTTGTCGAACGGTGGTGTGCGCGGCACGAAAAACCATCCTTGGGAAGGTGGGCACCTAGTGCCACTGATCGTGACTTGGCCAGACGTGATCGAGCCCAACACGCACAGTGACGCACTGATCAACGGCACTGACATTATCGCGACCCTGGCAGAAATTGTCGGTACTCGCTTGCTGGACTCGCAGGCAAAAGATTCCTACAGCTTCTTGCCGCTACTCAAGGGGGACCGCAATTTTCAAGCGCGAGATGAAGTCATGCTTCAAGCCGGGGCGCAATGTGAGCTGATGTTTCGTCAGGGCGATTGGAAACTGGTGATGCAGTCTGACTGGCAGCTTAGTAAAATGGAGCCGATTGCGCTGTTTAATTTGGCGGATAATCCGCTGGAGAAAGAAGCAAGAAATTTGATTCACAATCCAGAGTATGCACCCAAACTAAAAGCAATGCATGCACGGTACCTCAGTGTGCGCAATAATCCAGATCGTACGGTAGCGCTTCCGTAGCTTGGAGCGGATTGAATACCGTGAGCCAAAAATCGTTAGGCTGTTTCATAGTCTTTAAATATAAAAGTATGAAGAAATTAACACACATTCGTAGAGTCCAATTCAGCGCCGCCAGCTTAATATTTTCATGGGTAATAGCTGTCAGTCAGGTACACGCCACAGCGGATACACGTCCCAATATATTAATCATCCTCGCGGACGACTTAGGCTATGCAGATACCGGCTTCACCGGCTCTAAGGTGGTGCAGACACCTAACTTGGATCGTCTAGCTGCGAATGGAGTGGTTTTAAAAAATGGCTATGTGACACACCCTTATTGTGGCCCCTCTCGTTCAGGGCTGATCACTGGGCGCTATCAAGCACGATTTGGCAATGAAACCAATTTCACCTATTCACCGTATGATTTGCATCAAGGATTACCACTGACGGAGAAGACCTTTGCGGAGCGTTTAAAGCCGGTTGGGTATCGCACCGCTATTATTGGTAAATGGCACCTTGGCGCCTCTTTTCCTTTCCGCCCAAGTCAACGCGGCTTCGATCACTTTTACGGCTTTCTCTCCGGTGGTCATTCGTATTGGCCAGATAGTGTGACGACGCAGCTAGATTTATGCAGCCCCAATGGCACTCTCAACTACAGCGTCAACGAAGGTGGCAAGCTGCCGCTCAGTCGTAACGACCAAGTAGGCGCGTTCGATGAATACCTAACCACTGCGCTAAGTCGGGACGCGGCTGCTTTCGTCAAACAGGGCAGCGAACCCTTTCTACTTTATCTTGCCTACAATGCACCGCACTCACCACTGGAAGCGCCCAATGAGGTGATTCAGAAATACCGCCACGTCGAGCCTTGGACCCGCCGAGTGTATCTCGCGATGATTGACTCAATGGACCAAGGTATCGGCATGGTACTCGAGGCGCTGAAAGAATCGGGGAAGTTAGACAATACTCTTATTTTCTTTCTCTCTGATAATGGTGGTGTGGCGCCCAAAGCGGGCTACGTCAACGAGGACTGGGCAGACAACGGACCACTGCGCAAAGGCAAGGGGAGCCTGTTTGAAGGTGGCTGTCGCGTACCCTACCTAATGCACTGGCCGAAGGGTTTGCCTCGCGGTAAAGTCTATGAGTTCCCCGTCTCATCACTCGATATTGCGGCCACGGCGGTCGCGCTTGGTCAAGGTGACAGCAGTGGACATTCCTTGGATGGCGTGAACTTAATTCCTTTCTTGGATGGAACCCGTAACGATGCGCCACATGCCGCACTTTTTTGGCGCATACGCGATGGAGCAGGGTGGGCGGTTCGCACCCCCGCCGCGAAGATGCTCAAGGAGGGCTATTCCAGTAACCCACCTGAATTGTTTAATATGCTCAGTGATCCTCATGAATCGGATAACATGATCGATGCACGTCCTGAACTTCGTCAGCAACTGGCTCAATTATGGAATACTTGGAATTCGAAGAATCAGAGCAATCTATTCTTACAGTCGAATGAGTATCAAAAGAAACGCTTGGAATTGTATCGTCAACTTGACGAACAACTCAAAGCAGATGCGCTGAAGCGCACACCGCTAGTCATTGAGTAATTTGCAGCAAGCGAAGTAGCGCAGGCATGGCTTCGGCCATTACGACTCGACTGCCACACCACGGCGGCGTTCTAATTCTTGCCGAATCTCCATCATTTTGTCCCTGGTCAGCGGATAGTGCCTTAACAGTAACAGACAAACCAGTAGGGCAAATATTTGAGGCAGTGTATACAGCAGGCGCATGCGTTCCATGGTGCCAGGCGCCTGCTGTTGCATCACTGCCTGACGCTCGAGATTATCGGTGTACATGCCAAGTGATATTGGCTCCTCGCCCTCGGCCAGATATTTGTCGCTGTCGGAAAGCTGATTGTATTCGGCTTGAGCCTGAATGGCGATGGCGGCCTTGCTTGCTTCAGGTAGCTTACTGTCGAACTGAATGACATACTGCAGCGCGAACCCGGAGATGGCGATGGCCAAAGTCATAGCGATTTTGTTGCACCAATTGGTAATCGCTGCAATCAAGCCCTCGCTGCGCGAGCCAGTGTTGTATTCGTCCCAATCGCAGACGTCGGCACGCATCGAGAGGATTAATACCCAGAAGCCACACTCGCCAATCGCGACGAGCGGTTTCATTGTAAGCGAAAGCCATGGACGCCCAGGAATCGTGGTGAAATAGATCCCGATAAAAGCGATGATCAGGATGCTGACAGACGCCATCATGATCACATGTTTGTCGATTTTTTGAGTGATTTTGCTAATGGTCGCGGCTGCAGCGATGGCAAACAAGAGGCGCAGGGTGCCGTCAAATCCGCCGAGGCTGGCGCCCTTGAGTATATCGCCTTCATAGATGTAGTAGACATTGACAAAATAGGCGAGATTCGCCGTCGCCATAATCGCGAATAAGTAGGTGCAGATCACCCCAATGACAATCAGCAGCGGTTTGTTACGAACGATTGCCCGCAGTGCATCTTTAAAGGAGCCCGCACCTTCTTTGGCGGCAATTTTCTGGTAGCGCTCCACATTGAACAGCGCGGGTAGAATACCGGCCCCTATAATGACTGCCGCGATGATCCAGCTGACGACGCGCACGCCGCCGGTCTTGCCGCCTACCCATGCTAAGGTGCCAAGCCAAGCCGCGAGTGGAAACACCCAAACAATGCCCAAGTTAAAGGTCTCTTGCACGTATTTACGGACGACGAAAATTTTACTGCGCTCATCATAATCTGGCGTCAACTCCGAACCCAAGGCCTCGTAGGGCACTGAAAATATTGAGTAGACCGAGTAGAAGAGCATGAGAGCCACAAACAAATAGATGGTGGTCCCTGTGGTGGACCATGTTTCTGGCACCATCCAGATGGTCGGAAATAACAGCCCAGTTAGGATCGCTCCCACAAAAATGAATGGCCTGCGGCGGCCATAACGACTGGTACAAGCATCGGATAGTCGACCGACCAATGGATCAGTAAAAGCGTCCCAGCAACGCGCCGCAGCGAGTGCCAGGCCAACGACTGAGGCGCCGAGGCCGAGGAAGTCGACAAAGAAGGGGGTGATGAAAATCCAGGCTAGACAGACGTTGGCATAATGATCCGAGACGACTCCCATCGAGTAAGCAATTTTCTGCTTTAGCGGCACGCGGTCGGTCTGATGTACTGTGGTATTTACCATAGGTGAATTCATTAATGCGTAGGATTATCTCGTTGACTGAAAGAATGTCGAGAAGTGGTCTGGGTGTAAGCGTGTCGTTTAAGCTAAAAAAAGCCGCCAGCGTGTTCGCTGGCGGCTCAAAAATTAACTAGTAAGGCAGGTTTTGCACCTATTTTGCCAAGACTTTTCTGCGGCGCATCGACGCTACCACTAACGCTAGACCACCGAGTAAGAAGGAGTATGTCGCTGGCTCGGGAACTGAACTTGTACTGTAGCTAAAGCTATCACCTTGAAACAAATCGAAGTTGCCATTCTCGTTGCCCATAGATATCTTCATATAACCATATAGATCCACGTCGGAAGTGCCAGATCTATTGAGATTAGTGCTGGTTGCAGCTATTGTGCTGTTGGAATCAACGGTCAAATTATACAAATTTGCCGAAGTGCTGTATATGCCAGCGGTTGAAGTTTCAGTTATTGTGAACTCTAATCTTAAAAGATCAGTTAGATCGTCCGCATCAGTTGTGTCATCTCCTGCAGCAGCATAACTGAAATTTTGTGAATCAAAACCACCGCCACCTTCTCCAAAGAGGACTAATTGATACGCCTCAGTTTGGGCACCCCCTTTTTGAATGGATGCATACATATTACTCGAGATCTCCGTGCCGCTGTTGGAAAAACCGAGTTGCATGAGGGTGTTGGCAGACCCTGATGCAGTATTCACTAGTCCTTCAAAATTGAAATCTAATGAAACTGTCCATGAGTCGCCTTCAACAAAATCCGCACCATATCCATTTTTGTAGACTGCATTCGCACCATTACCAGTCGGGTTGACCTTTAAAGTTCCAAAACCTGGACTATGTCCACCTGGTATATATAACTGGCCATTAAACTGTTCATTAAAGTAAGCGGCACTAGTCTGATTTGGTTGGTTTAGGGCGCCGTTGGTATAGCCCTCGCCACCTGTGAAATTGGTGGTGAATGATGTGTCTGCTAAACATGATGAAGTGGCTAGAACTAAGGTAACAAATGGGAATTTGAATTGTAGTTTATTCATGTAATTTGGGTGTTTGTAGGGTGGAGGTTTTTTTAAAGTTGGCTTGTTACGTGTAAAGTGACTTGCCTAGCAATGGATAAAACTTGATCTATTTACGTGTAAAGTACTTGGTTTGCACCAGTGGTCAAGTATTTTTTAAATGATTTTTAAATATTTAAAAATCAGCATTAAGCGAACCGATTAAGTGCAGACTTGGCTAGGGTGTGGTCGCTGCTGCGGTATAGCTGAAGGCATCTACGTTGCAGAGGTCGAAATTACCCTCCTGTTTGACGCTGCCCGATCTAAAGTAGCCGAACAGATCGGACTGATAGGCGGCTGATTCAGTCAAAGTGGTGGTGATGGCGGCTACTGTGGTGCTTGAATCCAGATTGATTAACTGCGCCACGGCTTCGAATTGGCCTGGAGTCGCTGATTTGGTGAGACTGAGTACGATGCGCAGCGTGTCGGTGAGATCACTGTCGTTTAAACGATCATCTCCAACCGCAGCGTAGCTCACGCCGCCCAAGGCTTCAGCATAGCCACCGCCCGATATAAAGAATTGATATATCCCAGCAGCTGAATTTGAGCCTGAGGCATTTCTTTTTATGCCGGCAAAGATTGCATGCGTATTGGATGTCGATGCGGTAGAGAAACCGACTGAGCCCATGAAGGCATCCGTGCTTGGGGTGCTGTCGGGCAAGCCTTCGAAAGTGAAGTCTAGGGTGACTGAGTAAGTCGCTCCGGCGGTCAACGCCGAACCTGCGCCGATTTTGTAATAGGCACTCGCTCCGGTCGCGTTGGGCGCGCGCCGCAGAGTGCCGAAGTCTGGGTTTCCTCCTTTTGGGAAATAAAATCCTCCAGCAAACGGAGCCTCATTGAAATGGGCGGCGCTTGTTTGTTTGGATTGGTCAAGTGCGCTCGCAAAGTAGCCTTCGGAGCGATCGAAATCAGTGCTAAATGTAGTCGCAGCATCGCTGACTGTGATCGCAGTTGTTAGGGCAGCTAAGATGAGGCATTTGCGGTATAAATTCATATCTTTGCGGGGATTGGTTGTTTGATAGATTTGTAAATGACTAACTAATTGCACCTAAGGCAGTTTTAATCAGCCGCGACGGCGCGAATGGTTAGTTTGGCGTGTGATAAGATGGTCGAGTAATTTTTTAGGGATAGGGTGATCTTATTTACGTCCTGCAATTTATTGACCGGAATAGTTACATCGACGTATTCGAAGAAGTTTTTGATCGATTGGTTGGCATCCAGGTCGACTGTGAAGGGATGTCCGTTGAATCGGCCGCGTAAGGTGCCAGACGGGCCATTTTTATCTTCTAGGCCTAGGCGCAGTGTGACGGATTGGAGTCTGGAGATATTTTGAGCCGGGGTTTCAATCGTAATGGTGGGGCGCTCCCATAGGGGCAGAATGGTTTGCTGGCCATAAAATGCCGTTTCGAGGATTTGTGCGCTAGTTGCTGTCGGAGCTGCTGTTTCTATAATAATCACTGCGGTTTCAGCGTTGCCGATGCTCAGGCTGGCACCGATCGCCAAGTCATCGCGTCGTAATTGGAAGCGGCCATTTTGATAAGTGGGCAGTCGATAGCGGATCGATTGGATCTGGTTGTTACGTGGCAGAATCAATTCAGGGCGTAGCTTTAACGATCGGCCTGATTGGTTATTTACCGCGATGAATATTTGCTGCCCCTTTTTCCAAGCCAAGCTATGGACCCGAGGGTGTATGGGATCCAAACAAAGATATTCGCCACCAACGCCCTCCCACAGATCCATGAAATAGGCATTCTTGCTCAATTCATAATCTCCCAGCGCATTACGTTTAACCAATGCAAATCCTGAATCAGGTTCCCAGTGCATGTAGCCCAACAGGAAGGGCACAGTGAGCGAAAAGTCTGCGGGTCGCTGCATGAATTGCAGCATGAAGCTGCTGTAGTTTGAGACGCGCAGCCAGTAATCGATTTCTCGAGTGCCACCGAGCAGTGTGCCGTATTCCGTGATCAACAGGGGCTTAACGTTTCCAGAGTTGCGCATTTCTGCGCAGAGCAGATCGAGCACGCAGTCGAGACGCCCCTGCAGCCAATCATCATACCCTTCGGTGCGAGCAGCGTAGCTAGAACGAACGCCCCGATCGTAGAAATGATGTGAGTAGAAATCTAAGTCCGCTCGGGTTAAATTCATGAATTGCTTGTGATTTTCCCAGACCGCGAATGATGGGCGGCCCATTTCCATACGTGGCCAAGCCGACGCGGGGCCACCCACTTGGATCGTTGGGTCGACTTTTTTCAGCGCCCGAGCGACGCGATTGTGGAAATCGCCGAGCAGCCCCCATCCATCGAATTGAGGCAGCAGATGGTAGGTCCATTCGTGCTGGATGTCAGATTCATTTTTGACTTCCCAGTAGGTGGCGGTGCGCCCGCTGTCCTCAATCTCATCCGCTACATAAGCAGCAGCCAGTTCGGCCGCCGCGTCAAATGCGTCAATTGCTGGTGTGCCGAGGGTATTTTTCTGACCCGGAATCTGGGCGTCCATAAAGCTTGGCCAGATGTTGAAGCATTGCGCGAATTTCAGTTCTGAGTCAGTCATCCAGAATTGATCGAAGGTTCTTTGCTTGAAAATCGAAAGATCTGCATAGCCAGTTCGATCAGGATCCTCCTGTAAGAGGGGCTCAGTATATGCGCCGTGCCGCGTCTCGAGTTCGTGGGCGAGTTTTAGCATTTGGCGTCCAGGGTAGAAGCCCTTTGCAGCAAAGTCATCTTCCATGCCAGAGAGATCGGATCCGGGATTGATGTAGAGCCTGAAAAAACGATCAGTCGGCAATTCCGAGACGCCTTCAATTGAGAGGGTACGGCTTGGGTCGACTTGAAGCACGGCGTCCATCGGCGGTTCAGAACTGTCTGTAATATTAAAAAGGCTTTCGTCAAAAGTGGATGAAAGTCCTTCGAGTGAAACAAGTCGTACGGCAGTGATTACAGCCGATCCCTTTAGGATCAGTGTCTGCGGCTCTTCTGTCCAATCCGCAAACAGCGAGGAGGGTATTTGAATCAGTCGCTGTGTTTGTAACTGTGGGTTCGTATAGACAATTCCTCCTGCAACTTGGTATGCGACCGATGTGATGAGATCGAGATTCTCGCCTTTAATCTCTAAGTATGAAAAGTTTCTGACGTAAGGCGCCAGTGCTTTTGTAATCGTCAAGTTTATCGTGCCGTCGATGCTGCGTCTGCCCTCAAAAATTTGCAGCTCTGTGAGCACGCGATTACGTGAGTTGGCTTGGGTTTTTGTTTCAACTTCGTAGTCGGTGATGACTCTGTCCCAGAAGTTCTCATGCAAGCGCTTTTCTTTTTCTAGGTCGGTCGCGTGGAGAAAAACAATCGAGCAGAGGAAGCCAGTTATTATGCGAAGCATTCGATACTGCATTCGAGACGAGCGAAATGGAGGGCGGCAGGATTGCATCTTAATTAGGTGATTATCGAGTGACTTGTAGGGTGAATTGATCGGATAGCCCAGTTTTTGAGAGGGCCGCTTTTTTGCCGTCGGCAACGGGGCGTTCGTCATCCCAGGAGTACAGTGAAATAGTCACCTCTCCAGGCTGCCGCGCAGTCACGCTGCCGAATTTATCAACCGTAGCGATCGCCGGATTGCTGGACTCCCAGATGACGCTGCGCATCGTCGCGTCTTTAGGGAAGATCAACTTTTGCAAAGGGATCGATTCGTTTACTTTTAAGCGAGTCGTTGGAGTCGCAATTTTGACTGCGCTCACAGGGCGGTAGGCATTTTTCACGAGCACGGCTCCCAGTCGGTCATACGCAGCGCGCTGAGCCTCGTTCAGTCTTGAAATATCTAGGCCAGAGTGGTGCCAATTATTCCAATCAAATTTTACTTTGCGCGCGCCCTCGCGTTCGAATGGATCGGTGCGCAGATCAAAGAATCTACCCTGTGGATAATTCGCATCTGGGCCATAACGCTTGAAGCCGATTTTTTGTGCATAGGTAATGAGCTTAGATTGATCTGTCATCGCTCTATTGGCATTGTACCAGGTATACAGATGATCGCGATGAGCTTTGGTTTGGCTACCAGTTACTTGCGGCCAAAAGCTAATGCCGTCGAGATCCGCTTGGTTTGGTAGGTCAATGCCCGTGGCTTCGCAGAGGGTCGGGAGCAAGTCCGTTAGATTGATCAAGCCGTTGTAACTGCTGCCAGCTGCAATGCTGCCGGGATAAGAAAGTACCAACGGTACCTGCAGGCCGTTGACCTTACTTTGCCCTTTTGCGCCGATGAACTCAGAGCCATCTTCGAGGGTGTAGGAAAACGCTGCTTTGCTGCCGTTGTCGCCCATGACTATAATCAGTGTCTTTTCTCTGAGTCCGAGTCGATCCAATTGAGCGGTCACCTGACCGATCATTTTGTCCATATAGGCAACCATGTCAGGGTAGAATCTGCGATCATCGCCTTTAAACGCGCCAAAGGAATTGTCTGGTTTGACGCCCGTATGTGTCATGACCTCAAAGTTGTCATAATGCTCATTCGGTTGTGTGTCTGGCGTGGGGGTATGCTCATCGTGAACGAGCAACATCGGGTAGTAGAGGAAGAAGGGTTCGGCCTGATGTGTTTCGATAAAATCGAGTGCAAAGCGATTGACTAGTTCAGGGCCGTAGTAACGCCGTTTGGTTTCTGGGTTTAAGCCTTTGTACCAATTGATTTTTCCGTTAACCACAAAGTTAGGGTCGATGTGGCGAGGGCCTTCATAGAGTAAGTCGAAACAGTGAATGTGATCCCAACCGAATTGATCGACATAGGCCTCCCCAGGTATGCTTGAGGTGCCCCTGGATTGCTTCCATTTACCCGCAATGCCAGTGACGTAGCCTGCTTGCTTGAAAAGATCTCCAAACGTGATGTGCGACTCATGCAAGGCCTTCGCTTGTATGAAATTGCGTTGATTGTTCATGCCTGTCATCAGCGCCACGCGAGTCGGCTCACAAACCGCGTAAGCAAATGCGTTGCTAGCCAAGACACCTTCATCGGCCAGTCGATCGATTTCTGGGGTGGCCACTGGTACGCTTTCGAACCAGCCCTCTGTCGAATTTAGCTGTTTGGCACCATAAGCGGACACCCCATAGTGCGAGATGTCATCGATTAGAATGAAGACCACGTTGGGTCTGTTTGCACCGTGTAATGGCAATGCAGACATCAGTACGGCGAGGGCAGCGCAGAATAGATGCCAGAGGTAGCGTGTGTGTACTTTCATTTGAATACGGTAAATAGTTAGGCTAGTCTTTTGTAGGCGTCCTAATCGATTGTAATTTGGTAGAAGGCGGTACTATTAGAGGGAGTGATCGAGCGTGAGTTCGTGGGCGGAGTCGCGGTAATATTGCTATCTAATGGTGTCCAAGAATCCCCAAGGTCGGTGGTCATTTGTATGCTGTAAGTTCTGCCTGAAGCGGATGGCCATGATAGATCAAAATTAGTCGATGCATCTTGTATGTTGAGCCGAAAGTTGGAACCGGGATCAGCTGGGTGAGTGCCAGCTTGAAATTCAGCAGCGTCCGTATTGCCGTCCAGGTCATTGTCGCTGGTTGCATTCACAGTGCTTAGATTTGAAAAGTATGCGTTTTCCCAGCTGTCGTCGATGCCGTCGCTATCGTCGTCGGTATGGATCAGTGGCGGGTTGACCACAATGGTCACTTGTTCGCTGATACCTGTCGTATCTAGTGTCGCACTCGAACCTGATGCGAGTGGCCGTGCGTCTTCCCAAGAGTAGAGAGAAATGGTGGCCTCCCCGGGTTGCAGTGCTGTGGCAATTCCGAATTTGTCAACGCTTGCAACCGTGCTATCACTGGATTGCCATACCACATTGCGCATAGTCGCGTTCGCGGGAGTGACCTGTGCCTGGAGTTGAACCGAGTCGTTGATACGCACTTTACCTGATGACATTGATTGATCGCTTGGTTCGGGGGTCGCCGTATAGGTAAACGAGTCAATGTTCAGCAGGTCGAAATTGTCAGCTTCCTGGACGGCTCCCGAATTGATGTAACCATACAGGTTTTTAGCAGGCGAATAGGCATCTGGACGATTCAAGCTATTCGAAATCGTAGCGACAATTGTATTGGTCTCTAGGTTAGTCAGTGTTGCGACCCCATCAAACTGGCCAGCGATGGCTGACTTGGTCAGGGTGAATTCTATCCGCAGAGTGTCAGTTAGATCATCGCTACTCAGGGTATCATCGCCGATATCTGCATAGGGAATATTCTGCTGCAGAAAGCCACCGCCGTCTATGAAAAATTGGTATTGTGCAATTTGTCCGCCACCTTTTTGTATCGCCGCATACATGACATTTGCGTTCGCGTTATTTGAGCTGGAGAAACCGTTGGCGACCAGCAAGGTGGCAGACTCAGCGTTCGAAGCGGTGTTTGGTAAGCCTTTGAAAGTGAAATCCAAAGTGGTGCTCCATGTCGCGCCGACGCCAAAGCTAGCCCCCGCACCGGTATTATAATAAGCTCGACTGCTGCCCGCGGTCGGTGATCGCTGCAGAGTGCCAAAGACCGGCGCTTGTCCTGCGGGTAGAACCATGCCTCCTTCGGAGGATTCAGTAAAGTTGGCTGAGTTGTTAATCCCGCCGCTCTGGAATCCTTCAGAGCCTTCAAATTGAGTCGCATACCTGACTGTGGGAAATGTAGTCTCAATGCCGAGGTCGGTAGCGGCTACTTCTGCGTTGTTAGCCAGCACTGTGCTCAAGCGGTCATAGGCGGCTTGTTGTTCCGGAGTGAGTGCCTCAAGGTCTAAGCCTGAGCGCAGAATAATGCTCAAGCCAGTATTGACAGTATTATTGTATGCATCCTCAAGCTCGAGCGGGTCGCTGCGTAAGTCGAAGAAACGACCCTGAGGGAAATTGGGAGGGTCATTTTCATCTGGCGCGTAACGTTTGAAGTCGATTTCTTGGGCGAATTGAACCAGTTTTGTGGTGTCCGTCCTTGGCTTATTCGCATTGTACCAAGTATAGATATGGTCTCTGTGAGCAGTCGCAGTATTGCCAATTGCTTGCGGCCAAAAGCTGATGCCGTCGAGGTCATCGGCATTGGGGATTTCGAGCCCGGCTGCTTCACAGATCGTCGGGAATATATCGGTTAGATTAATTAAACCGTTGTATTCGATCCCTGGAGCAATGGTGCCTGGTTGAGAGAGGAGTAGCGGTACCTGTAGACCGTTGGCACGGCATTCCCCTTTGCCGCCGACGAAATCAGTAGTACTACCTGGTACAGTATAGGAGTAGGCCGATTTGCTGCCGTTATCACCCATGAGTACGATGAGCGTATTTTCTCTCAAATTGAGGTCATCAAGCTTGTCGATGATATTGCCTATCATCTTATCCATATAAGCCACCATATCTGGGAAGTAGCGCCGATCATCGCCTTTAAAGGAGCCGTATTCGTTAACTGCTGGTTGTGGTGCATACCCCGCTTCCCAATTGTCAAAAATACTGTGGGGTTCGGTGTCTGGAGTCGGGGTATGTTCATCGTGCACCAGTAACATTGAGTAATAGAGGAAAAAGGGTTCATTCTGATGCGCCTCAATAAAACTGAGTGCGAATCGGTTGATTAAATCGGGACCATACCAGCGTCGACCTGTGAGTGGATCAATGCCGCCATTTTTGTTGTTATTGAAAAAAGTCCATTTCCCATTGATCACAAAATTCGGATCGATATGACGAGATCCTTCGCCGACTACGTCGAAACAGTAGATATCATCCCAACCGAATTGATCCACATAGTCTTTACCAGGGATTGCTGCGGTGCCTCGAGATTGCTTCCATTTACCAGCAATGCCGGTCGCATAGCCCGCTTGCTTAAAGATGTCGCCAAAGGTGATTTGTGATTCATGCAAGGCCTTCGTTTGGATGTAATTCCGATTGTTATTCATGCCCGACATCAGGGCAACACGTGTCGGTTCACATATCGCATAGGCAAATGCATTGCCAGCTAACAGGCCATCATCGGCGAGTCGGTCGATTTCAGGAGTGGCAACAGGTGTGGACGGGAAGAAGGGATCGCTGTTGCTGTCCACTTGGGTCGAATTGAGCTGCGTCGCACCGTAGGCAGAAACGCCGTAGTGTGAGAGGTCATCAATTAGAATAAAAACCACATTAGGTTGCTCCGTCGCGCTCAGTGGCTGCACGGTGACTCCTAGGATAAAACAAAATCCGAGTGCCAAGGATAGCAGGGATTTGGGTATAGTCATTGGCTTTTTGTAGCTGTGGTCATTTGGGGTATGGCTAGGATGGCTAGAGGGAACCATCGATTGGATTTAGTTTTTTTATAGCTGAGGTCTGAACGCTGGATGCACCGATACTCGGTGTGGCAGTCATGGCTTTCGGGATCTCCATGCGGAGCAGGCCAGACTCCAGTTTGTCGGCATGTGCGTGAATGGAGACTGTTGCGGATTGGCCGTGAGTACGGATGATTAATTGCGCGCAGCCCTTGAACAGTTGCCTGCGAGGGGCTTGTTCGGGTTCGTGGCTGGTTGGGTTGCCGTTGCCGACTCCGAGTAAAGTCGCTGCACCGCTGATTTCGAAATCAAGCATAGCGTCCGCGGTAGGCACACTGCGCCCAGCTGAATCGCATGCACTCACATTGAGGATCACGACGGTGCTGCCGTCTGCCTCGGTATTTGAATGGGCGTTGATGATGCGTAGCTTTGTGGCAGGACCCGTGGTTTCGATGGCGGTGCGGACGATCTCCTGCCCAGTAGAGTCGTAGCCGACCGCTTCCAGCGTGCCTTGCGTGTAGGGGACGTCCCATTGCAGCTTGCGATAGGGTGCGCGTTTGAGTCTCCCTTGAGATTCGCCGTTGAGCCACAATTCGACCTCAGCGCAATTCGTGTAGCACCATAGGTCGATGATTGCGCCGGCTTCGCTGTCCAGATTCCAGTGCGGAAATAAGTGTAACACTGGCGCATCCGTCCACTCCGCTTGATAATAATAATAGCTGTCTTTGGGGAAGCCGCATAAATCCATTAAGCCGTAACGAGTGATGACTGCTGGCCAGGAAAAAGGATAGGTTTCGCCCCGGTAGTCGAGGCCCGTCCAGAGAAATGTGCCAGCTACGAAATCACGCGTGGCACAGTCTTCCCAAGTGTCTTCGATCGAGCGCCCCCATGGCGTCAATGTTTCGCCATAAGCGGTCACCATCCCCGCGCGCTTGGGATTCAGATACACCGGAGCATCAGCGCCGATTGCTTCGGGGTGAGGGTGGAGTGCTTCGCCTTGGTAATATTCCTGTCCGTAGAGGCCACGAGTCGAAGCGGAGCCGCCACTTTCACTGGCTAGGAGCGGGCAGTTTGGAAACTTGCTTTTAAACTCGTCGTAGCGTTCTGCCTCTGCGGTGAGTTGCCCCTGCGCGTTTTCACGCATCGTATAGTTAGCGCCAAAGGTATCAATTTGAAACCCGTTTTTAGCAAAGTTCTCGGCGATGTTGTTAAAGTCGCAATTGGCAGAATAGATGCAAGGCCGTGTCGGATCTAAACGATGCGTCAGGTCTTGCATCCTCTGCAGCATCTTCGCACCCATGGCATTTTCTTGGATCAGCATCTCTTCGTTGCCTAGTGACCATAGGCAAACAGATGGGTGATTTCGATCACGCGTGATAAGTGCTTCAAGTTGTCCCAAGAATTCCGGCGATGTGCCGCTTAAGCGGGTTTCGTTCATCACGAGGAATCCCATTCGATCGCACAGATCGAGTAGGTGTGGAGCGGGGGGATTGTGTGCGGTGCGAATCGCATTGCAGCCCATCGCTTTTAATTGTTTGAGGCGCCACTCGTCGATGGTTGGCAGGATGGCAACGCCGACACCCGCATGGTCCTGGTGATTGCAGACGCCCTTGAGCTTAATATTTTCGCCGTTGAGAAAGCATCCTTGGTCCGCATCAAAGCGAATCGAACGCACTCCAAAGTGGCTATGGTAGATATCGCAGGATTTGTCTGCGACTTGGACATGGGTTTCCAAGCGGTAAAGATGCGGCGATGCGATACTCCAGAGCTTGGGCTGACTTAGCTCTAGGCAATGCTTAATTGTACTGCTCGTTCCGGCAGCGATCGGTGCGGCTTGGCTCGACTCGCCAACGGGGGCTGCTCCCGTATCTGCAAATATCTTGAAGGTGACTTGCGCGGCGCGATCGTCCCTGCCGGCATTGTGGATCTGTGCCTGTAACTCAATTTGAACCTTAGATAGATCTGCCTCGTCTGGGAAAGTGCTACGAATACACGTACCAGAATAGGGTACATGCAGGTCGTCGGTGGCGACCAGACGGACATCGCGATAAATGCCCCCGCCTTCATAGGACCAGAGCTCAAATTCCTGCGCATCGCAACGTACCGCGATTGCATTACATTCATTCGGGTCACAAAGTTCGGTGACATCGAGTGAGAAACTGGTGTAGCCAGAAAGATGACTGCCAGCAAGGTGTCCGTTGACCCAGATGGTGGCATCGCGGTAGATGCCATCGAATTCAAGATGGATTCGTTGGTGACGGATTTCCGCAGGAAGCTCGAACGTCTTGCGATACCAACCTACATCAGTCGGCAGCGAGCCATGCACTGCATTGGCCGTCGGCGTGTATTCGCCTGCCACGACGAAATCGTGCGGCAAGTGCACATCGTGCCATGTTTCATCGGGATAGCCTACGCGCGAAATACCATGGTTACCGGCTTTCATCCACTCCGCTCTTTTGAAGCGATTGGCATGAATCGCTCGGTAATTGGTTTCGTTAAGGTCGCCGCGATGGAACTTCCATCCATCGGTAAATTGAAAATTCGTACGCATCGTTTATTTACGTAAACTTATTGGATATTGGATCGAAATATTTAGCCTTGTTCGCGAGAACTTTGCTCTTTTCGATGAACTCGAGGTGCCAGTCTGCGAACAAGTAATGACCGCCGCCATTGTACGCATCTGACACCGTGTATGCTGGCACGGCAGGCCATACTAGATGATCCATTTTAGCATCGCCGTTTGACTCCGCAATCACCACTATTTTCGCTGGATTTTTGAGAATGTAGACATGCATCTGGCCGAGTCCTGAAGTGTTCGATTTATCATCTACACTGTGATCAATGGGTGAAGACCATTCGCCTAGGCCTTTATAATTATAGCCATAACCTGAGGTCGTCTTGCAGCTGCTAGGATCAAAGGCTATTTCGCGGAAGGGGCTCTGGAACACGGTTTCTGCTGGCGCCACATTCCAACGATAGCTGCGATCTATTCGCTCTACAAAGCCAAGTTGCTGACCGATCAGATCGGGCCAAGTGTAAGCAATTCGTTGGTCATCCTGGCCTGCGTAGCTTGGGAAGGAGCCTGGCCGGTTTCTTTTCCCTGGAGGGCCTTCATTGATTAGCAGCTGAAAGCCACTGCCAATTTGGCGTAAATTGCTGACAGACTTTGATGCATTGGCACTCTTTCGAACGCCTGCAATTGTTGGAATTAAGATGGCGGCGAGGATGGCGATGATCGCAATCACTGTGAGCAGCTCAATCAAGGTGAACCCCTCGGTTTTTCGGGATCGTAACGAATTGCTTAGAGAGATTTTTTTCATAATATTAAATTATGATATTTGTAACACGACGCCACTGCAGGTGCCATATTTGCCACCTTGATAAGCGCAAAAAAGATGAGTTGGTCTGCCTGCCGAGTCGATTAATAATTGCGGGCGTTCAAACCTTCCTTGGCGTTCGAGTCCGGGTAGGGTTTCATCAAAATATGAAGGCGCGTCTTTGTAGGCAATTCGCGGGTTCCGCCAGTCGAGGCCGTCGCTAGATTCCATATAGAGGCCATATTCGTGGTTATAGAAACCCATGTCGCGCAAGATCATCTTAAAGGGGAATTCGGCTCCTTTTTCGTACCAAGTGTAAGCGTCTTCGCATTGGATACGTTCGCCGATATTGGAGAAATCTACAATCGGATTCGCGCTGTGTTTAATGTAGGGGCCAGCAATGTTTTTAGCGACAGATAGGCCATATTTACGATTGCCGTTGAAACGCCGCCCGGTGTCCCAGTCCCATCCTTTGTAATAAAGCCAGTAGTCACCATTTGGATGCTGCAGCAGTGAGGGATTACTCACCACCGCATCGTCCCATTCGCCAGATTTCCCCACGTTGAGTATGGGCGCATCTCCCACGCGTTCCCACGGCCCATCCAGACTGTCCGCTATGGCAAGACCGATACGTTTGGTGTACACTAGATCCGTATAATACTTTTCGTAGGCCTCGTCGGATAAGTTTGGTAAATCACTTTGCTCAATATCTAAAGATGAGCCATCGGACCCCATGTAAAACAATGCGTAGCGATCGCCCACTTTTTGAATCGTGGGATTGTGGATCGCCCACGAGTCCCAAGCATCGCCTCCTCGACCTTTTAAAACTACGCCCAAATCTTGGTAGGGGCCTTCGGGGCGATCGGCCACCGCATGCGCGACCTCGCAGGCCGAAACCCAACCAGAAAACTTATACTCGTTGCGCCAACGTGAATAAAATACATGGACGCGTCCGTCTGAATCGTAAATCGGCGAGCAACACCAAACGTGGTAGCCATCGATTTCGAGTATGCGCCCCAGCGGGTTGAGACTTTGTTCAAATTTAGACGTCTTAGTCACATTCGGAGTGGACTGTTGCGAATGGAAAAAGTCCGGATTTGTTATAGATACTTTGGCAGTCATGTGTAAAAAATTGCTTTATACGAGTAATGTTTAACCAGCGCAACACTGTCAAGGATTAGAAAAGCGCTAAAATGAGTGGTACAAATGTTCTATACTTGTGTAACGTGATATTGCTGCTTGAAATTGCTCCAATGATTAAAATTAGCGATATTGCGGAAACGCTACAATTGTCCCGTGTTACAGTATCTGCGATACTCAATAATCGCTATCAGAAATTGGGAATATCCGAGAAGACGGCTGAACGGGTTCGCGCCTGTGCTAAAGCCATGGGTTATTTGCCGAATCAGAATGCATTGAGTATGAAGACCGGGCGAAGTCTTGCGATTGGAATGCTGAGTAGTTCACTTTCAGAAGAGTGGGGCGCTAAAATCCTAGTGGGAGCTTTGAGCGCGATTCAAAGTACTCCGTATTCATTGCGAATTGAAGCGGTGCATGGAGGTGAGGAGGAGCGGGGCGCTTTGGAGCGACTTATCGGATCACGAGTGGAGGGACTTTTTTGTTGTAATATCAATCCTGGCCCAGACACCGATGATTTTTTTCAATTAGCTACCAAACGCTACGGTGTTGCAGTGGCTAGTACCAATTGCTCTTTTTCATTTTCCCACGATCGCTTTGAATCGGATAATTCCGCCGCCGTAATGGCTTTGATGAAGCATCTCGTCGATCTCGGGCACCGCAAAATTGCACACATCGGAGGGGATCACATTTCGGAGTCGAGCCGCGAGCGAAGTGAGGCTTTTTTGCGCGGGGTTGAGGCCTTTAATTTAAAAGCTGCCGAGTGCCCAATCCTGCTGAGTAATTGGGAGATGGATGAGGCGAGGTCTCTCGCTCGCAAATTACTCAAACCGCACAATCGCCCAACGGCAGTTCTTTGCGCCAATGACCTGATCGCCGCTTGTACTCTTCAGGTTGCCAATGAACTCAATCTGAAAGTGCCAGAACAACTCTCGGTTGTAGGCATGACAAATGAGCGGGTGAGCCGTTTAACTGTCCCGGAGATAACCACGGTTAGTATTCCAGAGGAGGAGATTGGGCGGGCTGGAATGTTGGCTCTAATCGAATCCATAGACTCGAAGCAAGCTAAGGGGAATCAGAGCATTACCCGTCATGCCTGCTCCATCGTGCTTCGAGGGTCGAGTGCCGCGGCGCCGAAATAAGTTTAAGCTTGTAGCTGAATCCTAATCGGCGGCAAAGCTTCTCTACGGGTTCACCGAAGCTGTGGCGGTTGTTTGCCTTGTAAGTAGCGCCAAGCAGTCTCCGCATCCTTACTCTAGGCTAGTGCCGCTTCGGCGTGCTGAGATTTTAGCCACTGAAGAGTGATTCTTAGTTGCGCGGGGCGATCGAGGCTGTTTTGTCTATAAAGTCCTTTTTACTGTGTTTTAATCTGCGAAGCCTGCGCGCGCGTTGAATTAAATCACGCTCAGTCATCCTCAGCGAAACTTCCACCCTCACTCTCAAAATGAGCGAAACACCACATATAGATATCGACTACGTCGCCAACCTAGCGCGGCTCGATCTTTCCGACGCCGAAAAGGCCAAGCTCGGCACCCAGCTGGACGACATTCTTGGCTACTTCAACAAGCTCAACGCAGTCGATGTCGAAGGCGTCGAACCGATGGCCCACGCGCATCGTGTCTTCAACGTCTGGCGTGAAGGTGATGAGCCTGGCGCGACTTACGCACCCGAGGTGTTGCTCAAGATGGCCCCTGAGCAGCGCGATAATCAAGTCGTCGTGCCCAAAGTCGTCGAGTAATACTTTAACCGACATTGATCGACACAGATAAGAATACATCATGATCGATCGGTAATCATCGGTTTCCATAGCTGGTTCAGACCACACCAGTTTACACATTTGCTATTAAGATTTTTTCAATGTCAGACCTCCATTTTAAAACTATTTCCGAACTCGCAGGCATGCTTGCTGCCGGTGAAACTACCTCTGTCGCCATTACCCAAGCCGTGATTGACCGCACCGCAGCAGTCGACGGCCAAGTGCAAGCCTTCCTCGCGACTGACGCCGACGATGCACTCGCGCAAGCGCAGGCCTCTGACCAGCGCCGCGCGGCTGGCTATGCTCTCGGACCGCTCGATGGCATTCCCATAGGCATCAAAGACACACTCGCCGTTAAGGATCAGCCGCTACGTTGCGCTTCCAAGATGCTGGAGAACTACGTCTCTCCCTTCGATGCCACTTGTATCGTTAAGCTGCGCGAAGCGGGTGCCGTGATCTGGGGCCGCCTCAACATGGACGAGTTTGCCATGGGCTCCTCTACTGAGAATTCAGCTTACCAGACGACCCGCAACCCATGGGACCTCGATACCATTCCCGGCGGTTCTTCCGGCGGTAGTGCGGCTGCGATGGCAGCTGGCGAGGCGATCGCTACCCTCGGCACCGATACCGGTGGTTCGATTCGTCAACCCGCGGCGCTCTGCGGTGTGGTCGGCATGAAGCCCACTTACGGGCTGATTTCTCGCTACGGCCTGGTCGCCTTTGCTTCGTCGCTCGATCAAGTTGGTCCCTTTGCGCGCACCGTCGAGGACGCTGCTTTGCTGATGCAAGCCATGCTGGGCAAAGATCCACTCGATTCGACTTCGATCGCGCCGCAAGGTGAGACCAATTACGCGAAGGCCCTCAAGGAACAGAAGGGCCCTTGGAAACTAGGCGTGCCACGTGAATTCTTTGCTGAAGGGATCGACCCAGAGGTGAAAGCGAACATTAAGCAAGCCATCGGCTGGTATAAGAGCCAAGGCTGTGAGATCGTTGATATTTCGCTCCCGCACTCCGAGTTAGCCGTGCCAGTTTATTACATTGTGGCAACTGCGGAGGCTTCTTCGAACTTGGCTCGCTTCGACGGTGTGCGCTATTCGCACCGCAGCGAAGCAGCGAAGGATGCCCTCACACTCTTTACTAAGAGCCGCGGTGAAGGCTTTGGCGACGAAGTGAAGCGTCGTATCATTCTCGGCACCTATGTGCTCAGTTCTGGTTATTACGACGCCTACTATTTGCGCGCGCAAAAAGTCCGCCGCTTAATCCTTGGTGACTTCGAGTCGGCCTTTGAGCAAGTCGACGCGATCCTTACCCCGACCTCGCCTACACCTGCGTTCAAGCGCGGCGAGCGTTCCGATGATCCACTCGCCATGTACCTGAGCGACATCTATACCATTTCGGTCAATCTTGCTGGCTTGCCGGCGATCTCGGTGCCCAGTGGCTTCACCGAAAGCGGTTTGCCGATTGGCTTGCAAGTGATCGGCAAAGCCTTTGGCGAAGCCGAAATGTTCGCCGTAGCAAATGCCTTTGAGAAAGCCCACAATTACGCACAGCAAACTCCTAGTCTTTAATGACTGAGAGGAAACACGCATCAAAAGCTTATTTATTATGTCCTCCTACGAAGCAGTCATCGGACTCGAAATTCACGTGCAGGTCAAAACCCGCACCAAGATGTTTACCGCCGCACCTTACCATTATGGTGCTGCGCCCAATACGCTAACCGACGCCGTGGTGCTCGGCTTGCCAGGCACGCTGCCGGTGCTCAACCACGTCGCCATCGAGCAGTGCGCAAAGCTGGGTCTGATGTTCGGCTGCGAGATCGCGGCAGTCTGCAAGTGGGACCGCAAAAACTATTTTTATCCGGACTCGCCGAAGAACTACCAGTTGACACAAAACGAAGAGCCGCTCTGCATTGGTGGTAAGGTCGAGATTGAACTACCAGGACCAACGCGCAACGTCGAAGGCGCACACCGCTGGGTTATCCTCAACCGTATTCACCTTGAAGAAGATCCTGGTAAGCTCACGCACGAGGCCTTCGAAACCGTGATCGATTTCAACCGTGCCGGCGTGCCACTCGCTGAGATCGTGACTGAGCCAGACATGAGCTCGTCCACCGAGGCCGTCGCTTTTCTCAATTGCCTGCGTACTATGATCATCTATGCAGGCATCTCTGATTGTGATATGGAAAAAGGCCAAATGCGCTGCGATGCCAATGTCTCGATCCGCCCAGTTGGTTCCGATAAGCTCGGCACCCGTACTGAGATGAAGAATCTCAATTCGATGTCTAATGTGAAGGCCTCGATCGAATACGAAATTGGCCGTCAGACTGAGATTTTGGAAGAGGGCGGTACGATCAAACAAGAGACCCGCCGTTGGGATGTCGAGAAAGGCATCAGCTTCTCGCTCCGCAGTAAAGAGGAGGCCCACGATTATCGCTATTTCCCTGATCCCGACCTCATGCCCGTGCAGATCGACCGGGCTCGCGTGGCCGCGCTCGAGGCCGAACTGCCTGAGCGTCCATTGGACAAACAGCGCCGCTATCAGTCAGACTTGAGCCTGCCGTTCACGATCACGTCGGTACTCTGTCAAAACCGCGAGCTCAGTGAGTTCTTCGAGACTGCGCTAGAGACTCACCATGCACCGAAGGCGATCGCCAATTACATCACCAACGATTTACTGCGCGAACTCTCCGGCGCTTCCGAACACGGCGACAGCGCCTTGAGCGTCGGTCAGTGCAAGCTCACTCCCGCACACATCGCGACCCTAGTGAAGATCATTGATGAAGGCGTCATTTCCAAGCAGATCGGCAAGGAGGTCTTTACTGAAATGTTTGCCAGTGGCGACATGCCCGAGAGCATCATCGAAAAAAAGGGCCTTAAGCAAAGCAATGATACCGGCGAGATCGAAGCCCTCTGTCGTGCAGCGATCGCTGGCAATGCCAAAGCGGTCGGTCAATATAAAGATGGCAACGAAAAGGCGCTAAACGCCTTGAAGGGCCCAGTGATGAAAGCCACTCAGGGTAAGGCAAATCCTGCCATGCTGGATCAGCTATTAAAGCAATTGATTGATGCAGGGTAGAGCGCTTAGAACATGCCATTTATCGTAGCGCGGCAGCATCACTAAAATGTCTATGCTTGCCAACAGTTACGGAGCTTAGTGGCTAACCGGAAATCCCATCATCGGCTACATAAGACTTCAATTGGTCGAGTAGATGGGTGTATTCATTCGGTACCGCATTGGCTGCGATCAAACCTGCAATCATGTCCAGTGTCTCCATCACATTTGGATTGTTTTGCAGGCAGGCAAGTCCTCGCAGCTTATGCACGCAGCTGCGTGTCGCTCCTTGGTCTTTGAGCTTAATGACCTGTATCAGTTCTGCTAGTTCTTGTTCATACGACCGCCGATAGCGGAGCGCTAGTTGTGCCACCTTAGTGGCATCGTCCCCTCCAAGATAATCCAGTAACCCGCCTTGAGGTAGACTCGACTTATATTTTTTCGAGTTGAGCAGAGTCTTCAGTTTGTCAGCAGTTAACGGTTTTTCGACGAAGAAGCAAAAGCCTGCACTTAGACATTTCTCTGTAGTACCCGAGTCGGTTAGAGCGCTATACGCGATAAACAAGGGAGGGTTGGCTGTGGCTGTGGCTGTTGAAAAATACTGCTGGGCAACCTCTATGCCACTCATAAATGGCATATTGTTGTCTAATATAACCATGTCGAAGTTTTCAGATTGTAGTTTCTCTAGTGCCTCTACTCCATGAATCGCCTCAACTACTATTGCACCCATTCTCTCGAGCAAAATGCGATAGGCAAAGCGATTAAAATCCATGTCATCGGCGAGCAATACCAATTTTCCGTTAAGGATACGCTGAGTTTTATTGATGCTGTTATTCACATTAATCGATGTGTTGTTTTTACTTACTTAAAAAATGTAAGGAAATTGCAATAAATATGAATAATTATCAAATGACCAATGCATTTTTCATTTTCGATATATAGTTTACTGGCGGATTGATCCAATAGTTGCGTTATTTCATGTGTTTACTCCTGCGCGAAGTGGGCGTTATGATAGTCAAATAGATTTTATTTTGAGGAATAATAGTAAGTCTGAGCAGCATGATTCGATCAATTTAATGTGAATATTTTAGACTTAACTAAACTTGATGCTAGGACGATTAACCGTGTTATTGCGTTGGCATGGGCGGATCGTGTGTCCTTTGAAGAGATTGAGGCGAAAACGGGACTACGAGAATCGGATGTCATTGTTACAATGCGACGACATCTAAAGCCAAAGAGTTTTCGTATCTGGCGCGCGCGGGTTAACGGTCGTGGTACGAAGCATCAAAAACGTTTCCGCAAAGATCAAAAAATGGTTCATTTACAAACACATGCAGCGCTACACCAAACGACTTGAGTCTAGTTTACCACTTCTAGCGGTTGATCTGGGTTACAGTGCGCGCTCAAAGTCTTGCGGAGTGGCGTGGGCAGATGGTACTGTTGTCCAGTCATTTGAGTTTGGCGAATGCATTCAAGCAGTGGCTCAGCAGCTTTCTACTGGGGGGCGACACACGCTCATACTTGAGGCGGTTCTATCCACCTATCATACAATCGAGGGGAACCCCATGATTCGTGGTGATTTTGAAAAAGGGCGTGGATGGTATCACGGCCCTGGAGTCAGCACGTTTGCAGCAGCGCTACGCTTTGTACGCGAGTTGGATCGAGTCCTACCGAATGACCTGCGGCCGATTCCCTTGGTTGAGGGTTTCTTAAGTTATAAACCAGTGCGCACTGCGCATTCTGAAGATGCCCGACGTTTACTCGCTGAATTTAATCATGCAGAGTGCTTCGAGGCGCTTTCAGGTAGTGAACCCATTTGTGACTTAATCGATGGTGTGCCGCAGATACGCCGTTATAATAAACCTGCTTGAGGTCTGTCCAGGATGCGCTGAGTGTAGCTGTTCGGTGTTTTGCAAATGGTTGCCCCACCTCCGCCAAGCCTTCGCCGGAAGTCGATTTCTATTAAGGGCCGATAATATTTCGACATCGCTCGTTCTCTGAGTTCTGCTAGTGGCTTTGAAGTCTGCTACTGGGATCTATTTAGCGCGGCTTCATTTTACAATTTAACTTATGCCATCTACCAAATTCGGACTTGCTCCATTGTTCTCTAAGTCGCTCACGCAGTTTGACTATACCGAACCGACGCCGATTCAGTCTGCGGCGATTCCAGCGATTCTCAAAGGGCAGGATGTTCTGGGCATTGCGAAGACTGGATCTGGGAAAACGGCGGCCTTTGTTTTGCCGATCTTGCAGCAATTGGAAGTGGCACAAATCTCACAACATCGAGATCCTACAGTGTTGGTTCTAGTGCCAACGCGTGAGTTGGCGGATCAAGTGACTCAGGTCTTTCGAGAGTTCTTGCCGAGTCTAACATCTGGTGTCAGCTGCCTCGCCGTGTATGGTGGAGTTTCGATCAACACACAGATGCAGGCCTTGCGGCGCGTGGATGTCTTGGTCGCAACGCCCGGTCGACTGCTCGACTTACTCGAGAAGAATGCTGTGCGGCTTGCTAGTATCCAGACACTGGTACTGGATGAAGCGGATAAAATTTTGAACCTTGGCTTTAAGGAGGAGGTGGATCGGCTGCTGCGGTTGCTGCCAGTCAAGCGTCAGAATTTGCTGTTCTCGGCCACGCTCAGTGAAGATGTATCTGCGCTGCAACGATTGATCTTAAAGGATCCGCTAGTGTTGCAGATTGATGAAGTGGGAGAGTCGCTCCAGCAGATTCATCAGGAGGGCTATTTTGTGACTGAAGAGCGCAAGGGGGTATTATTACGCTATCTAATTAAGCATGAGCAATTGCAGCAGGTGTTGGTGTTTGTGTCGTCACACAAGAAGGCGGACAATGTGGTAGCGAAGTTGGTTAAAAATAAAATCAATGCCTGTGCGATTCATTCTAAGATGGGGCAGAATGTCCGACGCGACGCTTTGCGTAAATTCAAAGATGGCCGTGTGGCGGTGCTGGTATCGACCGACTTATTGGCACGCGGGATCGATATCGATAGTTTGCCATACGTGATCAACTACGAACTTCCACGTTCGCCAAAAGACTATATTCACCGCATCGGTCGGACGGGCCGTGCGGGCGCCTCAGGTGAGGCCATTTCGCTGATTACTCCAGCAGAGGAGCATCATTTTGGTGTGATTCAAAAAAAGATGGGCCAGCGAGTCGCAATGGTTCAGAGCGACGGTCTCGACTTGCGTGGTTACTGAAAGGCTTGCTCGATTGGCAACCGCTGAGCCGGTTTTCACATAAGCTCGTCCGCCGTACGGAATAAACGATTCGATAGATTTTTTCTGTCAGTATTCCCTTCAGTTCGAGTTTGAAAAGTTGCCAGCGGTATTCGTTTTGTGGTTTTTAATTAGCTGTCTTGAGTGTTGCGATAATATCAATGTACAATCGAAACGATGAGAGCATATTTAGGTATTGATGGTGGTGGCACGCACACGCGCAGTCTCCTTATTTCGGAATCCGGTCAGGTCCTAGGAAGGGCGACTACAGGTCCGTCAAATGTTCAACAAATAAGCATGCAGGCGCTTCGGGATAATCTCCATCAATTACTTGATCAAACATTTATAAACTTACCCGATAATATTGAGTGTATTGCTGCATGTTGCGGACTCGCGGGCGCTGATTCTGCTCAAAATAAAGACGAGATACACGACACTTTAGTTCGCTTAATGCCGGTGCCCTCAGAGACTCCGATATTGACATCCGATGCGCACATTGCGCTGGTTGGCGCGCTCGCCAACCGTCCAGGGCTAATGCTAATCGCTGGCACTGGTTCGATTTGCTTGGGGCGCGATGCCGATGGAATCACTCACCGAACGGGGGGTTGGGGCGCTAGTTTCGACGATTTGGGCAGCGGTTATTGGATCGGTCAACGAGCCGTGCAAATGACTTTTCAAGAGTCCGATGGCCGTCAACCCTTGGGGCCATGGCAACGCAATGTCTTGAAGTTGCTAAGCTGCAATTCGATTGAGCAACTTCTTTGTAAATTAAGAACTGGCGAGATAAACAACTCGCATGTTGCTGCTCTTGCGCCGCTGGTGCTTGAGCTGTCTCAGGCCGGCTACAGTGTCGCAGCGGACATTCTCAGTCATGCAGTCCGTGAATTAGTGACGACCGTCTCGGTAACTTATGCTAAAGTGAAGTTGCGGACCGCGCCGCTGGTCTTCATGGGCGGCTTGCTAGATAAGTCTGAGTGCTTCCGTGAACAGCTTAGCGCTGCAATTCAAATCGAGCAGCCTGAGATTCAGCTACAGAAGCGTATGATGAGCCCGATTGCTGGTGCCGTTGTGGTCGCTTGCAATCAATCGAACAACAATTTATCGAAACAGCTCGAGCAGGCTTTGATTAATATGCACACTGATTCAGCTGTGAAAAATATAATTTAATAAAAATCGGTCGCGTCTGTTTAAAATGCGTCTTAATTGTTACTTAATCTATATAGCGTTGGTTTAGAGTATTATTCTTACTTAGAAATCCATATCTAAAGTATATGGTGGCTTCGTTTTGTGACTACTGATCGGTGATTAGATGCTGCACCTTATGGATGGTCATCTACGATTGCTCGTCTGGGACTTCGGCTTGAAAGAAGCTCAAAGTAATATAGGCGAATACTCCTATCACGATACCGCAGTCTGCTACGTTAAACGATGGGTAGCGACCAGTCGGCAGTACCAGCGGGATAGTGAAACCTAGATGGAAATCTAGAAAGTCGATGACATGCCCATGCACAAGACGGTCCACTAGGTTGCCGAGTACGCCGCCGATCAGTAAGCCAAATGCGAGTTGCATCGCGCTGCGGTGGAGCTCAAGTGTGTGGCGGAATTTGTAAATCGCAGCGAGTGCAATCAATGCGAAGAGTGCGAGAATCTCGCCGTGCCCTGAGAGCATTCCCCACGCCGCCCCCTCGTTACCAATATGTACGATATAAAAGAAATCTTTAATCACTTCGATGACGTCTGCATCGTGCGGATAGAAGTAACTATCCAACGCCATAGTCTTAAAAATCCAGACTTTGGTGAGCTGATCCACCGTAAACACAATCAGTGCAGTGATTAGTAACCGCTTGTAGGAAGTGCTTGGAGTGTTCGAGTTCAATGTGGAATGAGGGCTACCGGTATGCAGGGAAGAGGGGGGTAACCCGCTTGCTACAAGAAATTAGAATGACTGGGTTTTCGCTAGGCTTGTATTAAACTTTATTCAAGCTGTCATCAGCGGCATGCGTGTCATGCGCTTACTCGTCGTCTGATGCAATCTTCGGTGCATCAGCACTGTCAGCGAACAGTCCAGCTGCAGTGCGTTCGACCTTGCGGCGTTGGTTCTTCTCGAATTCTGCTTGGCCTTCGATCGAGTAGCGAGCAAAGGGTACGGCTGCGAGTCGATCTTTGCTGATCGCTTTACCTGTTACTTCGCAAACGCCATAGGTCCCTCTTTTAATGCGAAGAATTGCTTCTTCGACTTCGTTGAGAGCCTCTTGCTCATTTGATACGAGGCTGAGTGCAAAGTCGCGGTCAAAAGCATCGGTGCCAGCGTCTGATTCGAGTTTCCGATCCCCTTCATCGTGGGATGCATGCTGCAGCGTGTCCGAGGTGTGAAGGTCGAGTTCATCACTGACGTGTTGCCGCAGGTCGAGCAGCAGCTTGTAATATTTCTTCCACTTTTTCGGAATCGATTCATCTTCGAGTGAGGTGGCATTCTTCTTCTCAGCAGGGTTGAAGCCGAGGATATCTGCGAGTGAAGCAGCGCCGAGTACGCGCTTTTTAACAGGCTTATCTTCGACGATGGTCTTCTTTTTGACGGCTACGTCTTTCTTTTTGACAGGGGCTTCTTTGGGCGCCGATTTAACCTCTTTCTTACGAGTCGCGACGAGTGCCTCGACGTCATCAAAGGAAAATGCGATCGGTGTGGCCTTCTTGCTCGCAGCGTCACCTTCGCGAGTGACGGATGGCTTCTTGGTTAACGGAATCGAGTTAGTAGACTTGTTAGTGGCTGCTTTTTTTACCGGGGTCTTGCTGGCAGCAGTCTTAGCTGCAGCCTTTTTAGCCGGAGTCTTGCTGGCAGGTTTTTTAGCTGTAGCTTTTTTAGCCGGAGTCTTGCTGGCAGGTTTTTTAGCTGCAGCTTTTTTAGCCGGAGTCTTGCTGGCAGGTTTTTTAGCTGCAGCTTTTTTAGCCGG